>Ga0209508_1002223_pt1 | contig 13278 bp, 16 predicted proteins | sample AD_UKC129_MetaG_FD_184427 | JGI IMG/M metagenome (GOLD analysis project Ga0209508, IMG submission 184427) | Active sludge microbial communities of municipal wastewater-treating anaerobic digesters from Canada - AD_UKC129_MetaG (SPAdes) (version 2) | ecosystem: Engineered > Bioreactor > Anaerobic... | reverse complement strand
CGCTAAAAATATGGTCTGCCGGAAAAACCATTTGAATGAGACTCGGGACCATTTCCACTACATCATCATATTGATAAGCAGTTTTTATGAACTCTACAATGGTTGACGGAATCATCTGCACGCCTGCGTCATCAGGATCTACATAACCACCTTCAGGATAATCACCAAAGGAATCATCTGCACGCCTGCGTCATCAGGATCTACATAACCACCTTCAGGATAATCACCAAACCAGAACTCGGTTTTTTTCCATTCTAGTGCTGTGAGCGATGGCGTCATAGTAGATCCATCTCCGTCCAGGACTATGGGCAAAAGCAGTTCTGTCCATGCGGCATGCACTGATTCCGTGCCGTCAGCTGCCCGCATAGAATATGCTAGGCAAATCCGTCCGTCCGGCATAGGCATTGCCCGGACGCTGGTGATCGCCGCACCATCCTCCGGCACTATGACCGCTTCCGCAAACTCTCCTTGTTTACGACCGTATAGCACCCCATCGGCGCCGGCATAAAAATTGTAAATGGTCCCTCCCACCTGGAGCGCTTCGCAAGATCCACCGTTTCCGATTTCGTCATAGATTCTGATTACATTAAAATTCTCATCATACTGCTCACGGTAGACCATGGCCTTGCCGTTGACCGTGTCTGTATACGCTACATGGGGCAAATCCGGCCATCCCGGATAATGCGATGGCTCAAATATCAGACGTGGCCGCGCAGCTCCCGGTGCCAGGATCTCCCGGACTAGACCATTGACTCTATGAGTCGCGCGATCGACTGTCAGGATCTTGATATAGTCACCCTCAATAATGGTCAAATACATAACGCCGCCGATTATGACGAGGTCTGGATCGCTGGCATCCGGCCGAAAATCTGTCCCAACAAAAGGCGGGTCAATGTCAATCTTGAGCATTGCCCGAGGGTCAGACAGATAACCATTGGCTAAGGCAGTTTTCAGTTTGTCTGACGTGGGTTTCATGGCAGCACCGTCCCGTCCGCCGCCAGCTTTCCAAGGGTCACCAGCTCAATGCTCCACCTATATTTCATGTTCGGCCTCGCTAGATATGGCTGATACCGAAACCCTTCCCCTGACCATGTCACAAGCCATTCTTCGGGGATTGTTTTCCGGCTGTCACGGTAGATGAAGGGTTGAAGATCTTCTGACTCATAAAATGTTTTTATGAGCGCAATGTCATCATCTGTCATCTCCACCCCGGTCATCGTGATTGTATGTCCACCATGGATAACAGCAGATTCCTGGATAGCGACACCGCCGAGCATTTGCTTAACCGCTGTGCGTGGCTTTGGCCTGTGTCCGTCCGGGTTGAAGTCGTCATGATAGCGGAGGAAAATTTCCTTCTCCTCCACTGTGCCTTTGTTAAATACGAGGGAATAGTAATCCAATGCTTATCCCTCCCTAGTTGTAACTGATTGCCACTTTTTAGATTTAGCGTTGGCCTTAGCGATTCCTGCTTGCACGCCACTTTCAATGCGCTTATTCAGATCTCTTTCGGCAAGTAAGCTACCGGCTGCGTTGACATTAACATAGATGTTCTGCACCGGTGCCACCACATTGGAACTCGGAACGCCGCGCCCCATGTAGGAACTTGGCAACGTGACTTCCTTGAAATTTGCCGTTGCAAAGTCGATTTCCATGTTGGCCGTACTGGCTTGGATGGTGAATTCTTTTGAGCCGCCGCCAAATAAATCACCGAACAAACTCCCAAGAAGCGCAAACGGTCCTAAAAACGACAATGCACTGTTAAAAATGTTTCCTAGTTCGCCGAGGAAGCCACCGCCTTGCTGCGGCAATTTGCTTCGATCAATCGGTACATTATCTGGAATTTGAGAACTCGGAGGCTTGCTTCCTCCCCCAAATAAGCCTCCAAGAAATCCGAAGAGACCGCCTTGATCACTTCCACCAAAAGCGGATGTAAACCATGATTCCATGTTCTTACCGATTTGACTGTTGAAGAATGCTTCGGTGATTATATCGGCTATTCGTTGTCTGGCTTTCTGCTGCAAATAATCAACTAGACTGTCGACGCCTCTTTTTCCACCATCGATTAAACCGTCTTCGACCGCTGAAGAGAAGTTGCTCTTTAGGTCATTGGACAGGTCAGCTATGTAACGCTTTTCATTATAGTCCCGTTCTCTCTTTAGTTCGTCTCTTTCGGTTTTTAAACCAGCAATTTCAGCAGCCATTTTATCTGCTTCAAGCTGATTGTTCTTTTCCTCGGCAATCTTCTTTTGCCTTTCGAGTTCAGCAATCTCAAGGTCAATCTTCTTTATTTGGAGGTTGAGGATTTCTCTTTCGATTTGCAGTGCTTCACGTCTGGCTGTGTTTTGGTTCCAGTGGAGAAAAAGGATTTCCTTCTGACCTTTCAGTTCGGAAATCTGGCTGTCAATCTCTGCTTTCTTGAGACTAAGAGCGACTTCGGCACGTTTACCAGCGTACTCATTAGTAATTTCAAGTAGTTTCTGCTGGTGCTCCTGTTCTAGGGTCTTCAGTTGATCTTTGGAGAGTTTTGTTTCGTCATACTCTCTTTTGAAACGCGCTTTTTCCCGAAGAATATCCGCATTCTCGAAGTCGCCCTTTAATTCCAACAAAGCAGCTTCAAGTTCCCATTGTTGGGCTTGGATTTCGGCATCCCATTTCTTGGTGAGATTGTCCAACTCTATCTGATGACGTTCCTTGATAAGTTTGTATCGTTCGCTGTTTTCCTCGACTTCGTTAAGCTCTTTTTTGTGCTTCTGTTGTAACGCGAGGAGTTCTTCGTTATATCCCTTTTCGCGGGCGAGAGCAAGGTTGTCTTGCTCTTTCGTTATAGCATCCATTAGTTCGTTTTCGAGCTTGGCAAGGCGTTTCTTGTAATCGTCCTCTTCATTGACGTTCTTTTTGACGATACCAACCCGCTCTTTCCAGTACCTTAACTGTTCTTCGAGCGACCACCTATTTGCTTCAACTTCTGCTTCATATTTTCGTTTAGCATCCTGATAGGTAATCGCGGGGGTTGTTGTTACTGTACTTGTTTCTTCGTCTGTTTTTATACCTGCTGTTAAGTTCCCCTTTTCAATTTCTTCTAGTATTTTCCTTAATTCTGCGTTGTTAGCGGCAATTTCGGCCAATTGGTTCTTTGCGTCAAAGTATTCCTGTGCCACTTTTTCCATCCTCTTGGTGATAAAACCAATACGCGTCTCGATCCGCTCCGGGGCTTTGTTGATCCACCAATCAAGCCCCGTTATCAATGGTGAACCTTCATCTGTGACTCCGGCTTTTACGGCTTCTTCGTATAGTTTTACGGCTTCTTCGTATAGTTTCCCTTCGTCTTCGCCGCGATTTAATCTCTCTTGAAATTCAAGGGCCTTCGCACGCATTTTATATATTGCGAGCTGTTCCTTCCTGGCCTCATCCAGTTCCCTTTGGCTCTTTTGAACACTCGCCTCATGTCGCCTTACAGTCGCCTCAAGCTGAGGTATTTGAAACTCTGCTCTTGCCTTCGCGACTTCCAATAACGTTTTCCTTGTTTCTAGCATTTCCTGGGCTGCTAACCTGGCTTTTTTGGCGTTTATTTCAATTGCTTCCCCAAGTTCGTTCCACTGGGTTTTGGCATCCGGAACAATTTCGCCAATTCGTTTAACAACAGCGTTTAACTCTTCATGGGCTTCTTTTGAGTTTTTCGCCTTTGGCAAAAGTTCGTCATACATTTTAAGAAGCGAGTTTAGTTCAACGGCTTCACGTCCGTATTTATCCGCCATGTCCATTGTGGTCTTAACGAACTTTTCTTTCTCTTCTTTTGCCCTTTTTACGGCGCTAGCAACACCAATAACAGCCGCTGTAAGAGCTGCTATCCCAGCGATAACTAACCCAATAGGAGAAAGTAGTCCGCTTAATGATCCGCTAGCAATAACGGCTGCGGTTTTGATTATGCCTATTACTTTATCAATGGCGAGAATTGCGGTTGAGATTACTACAATAGCTCCTGCGGTTCCAGTGGTGATTAAAGCTAATGAACCGACAAGATCCTTATTCCGGCTTATCCACTCGGTCATTTTGGCCAAAATCTCATTTACGGTTTCCAAAAACTCAGTAAGAGGTTTATCAATTGCAGATTCCAATGCCCAGTACAGTTTTTGGACGTTTACGGAAGTCTGCGCCATTCGTCCGCTAAGCAACTTTGTCATCTTCGCCGCATCGCCGGTGAAGTAACTAGCTTCTTTAAGCAATCCATTATACAGTGCCTGTCTTACTCCGGCATCGGTTGTGACTTTCATCAAGTCTTGTTCGGAGTAACCGGCCTCTTTTAAAATCATCGTCAAGTTTTTGGTCAGACCGATATTGTCAACCAGGGCGGAGTTTTGGTTTTTGATACCTTCAGTAGCCCCGCGAATGGCTTCGCCAAACCCAAGAGCACCCTGGCGGTTAAATGCCGCGATGTCTTTGAACCGCTCCATTAAGTTGATAGATTCCTGTAGACCAAAACCGGACATCATAAGGTTCTTCAATCCGGTTGCTGCATCAGCTAGTGTCATAAGGCCGTCTGCAGACAAATCTTTGGCAGCCTGGTTCACCGCGCCAACGTCGTGGTTGAAGGCTTTTGCCGCACTGCTTAACCCTGCCAATGAGTTTTGCATATTAATGGTTTCTTTAATTGACCGACGAATTTGCATTACCATGGTTGCAAGCGCTGCCGCCGAACCTATTGCCATGCTTTGTATAGCTTCTTTGTGCTGCTGAATACTCTTTCTGGCGTTATCGAGACCTTTGGTCACGGAATTACCATAATCCTTAGCCTGCTTCCCGCCCTTATTAAAGGTAACGCCAACCCCTTTAAGGTAGTCTTCAGTTTCCCTAATTGTCTGTTTAAATTGTTGATTTTGAGCGCGAATAAAATAGACCAAATTGCCTAAAGTTGCTTCAGCCATTATCTCACCCCTTTCTGGATTTGTGGGGTCTGTTTGCAGCAATTACCCCTTGCAGCGCACGGAGCCTGTCCAATGGATCGCCTGTGTTTTTCTTTTCCGGCACTCGAACCGCCGGAGCTAACGACTTGGCAAGTTGTCGAAACTCTTCTTTTAGTGCTTTAACGTTTTCTATGCTTGGAGACATTCCGGCGGTGGAAACGGCGATATCTAAAAGACGGTTGTATTTCGAAACCTCTTCCAACTTCTTCAGTCTCTTCCGTTGCCTAATATATTTAAAAATCAAGGGAAGCTCCCTGACGTAAATCTCTTTCAAGACCTGCGTTTTTGACAGGTGAAACTCTCCCATGATCTGGTAGACTAATGAATCAAAATAATAATCCTCTTCGTCCTCTTTAATCAGCCCTGACTCTGACTTTTCTTCTTCGCCAGGGTCTTCATAAAATTTCGAATCTCTGCTTTGACCTCCGCGAACTCGTTTACTTCGTAGACCTTCATGCAGATTCTGGTAAGATCGGCAACACCGAGTTTGCGAATGATTTGTTCATCGACGTCCAGCACAAATGCAACGAAACTAAATAGTTCATCTGCTGCAATCGTGATGATTTTCGGAATGTAACGCACCATGTCGGTAACAGTTAGAGATTCTAAGACTTCATCAACTGTTTGGCCGCTTTCCTCGGATATCTGCTTGGATACTTTTTCAACCAGAGATAACATTCGTTTTGCAATCTCCGGATATTTTTCGAGAGTAATAACAGGAATGGCTATACCTTTTATTTCATTGATCTCCGCTACACTCGCGAAATCCTTATTGTTGCGCCTCTTAATAAAATCAAACATCTTTCGTCCTCCTCTTTCATAAAGAAGCCCCCCGGATTTCCGAGGGGCCCTTCGCTTATCGTTCTTTTAAATTTTAGGCTGCAGTAGTAAATGTTACTACCTTAGGTTCGGCCAAGGCGTATGTTACTACCTCAGGTTCGGCCAAGGCGTTCCCGTTGAGGTCCTTAATACCGGTTCCAATAGTCGCCATGTACTGAGTGGACCCGATCAGTGCCGCCGTAGTGGTTAGCCGAATAGTTTTGGTTTCGGCGTTATAACTCACGTTATAACTGTAAAACGGTGCGCCGGATGTTAGGTTGGTGATTGAGGTATTCGCTTTGATGACAGTCGCCGGGTCAATGTCTTCGCTCATCACGAAGTCAATCTGCAAACCGGAGGCTTTCGGCACATCTACAGCATTGTCAACCGGAACTGTGCTTACAACGGTAGGTGCGACTACATCGCCATCAATCGCCGGATCGCCGATGCAGAAGTAATCTTTTCCGGCCGGCTTGGAAGCATCACGAACAGCAATAAAGGTTACGTTCGCAATCCGTTCGCCGGTCCGAGAATAAGTCAGTTCAATCGGCCCTGGTTTCGGATATGCCTTGTAAATGGTGATGTCCTTTGATTTGTCATCATCGGCTGCACTCGTCGGATGAAGCACCAATTGCTTGGCATATTGGAACAGACGTTGCCCAATCGCTTTTCCAACTTCCAGCTTCGATTCACCGTTAACTGTTGTTTTCTGCGCCCAAGGAATAACCAGCGCCAGAGTGTCAACATCGGTGTAAATCAAGGGAATGGTGAAAGTAAGCTGGTCGTTGGTAACAACCTCATCAACAATCCCATCTTCCTCGGTTTCGATGTTTTGGGTTTCAATCGAATAGGAGAATGTACTGTCTCCTTTGGTCCGTCCTAGCTCAATACCGCCAAAAGTAGCAACGCACGGACCCATATCCATTTTTTCAACAACTAAAGGCTCCATTTAAACACTCCCTTTCTTGATGAGATTGAATTTGATACGAATACTCATAAAATGTTCGTTGGGAAACGAGGGATCAAAAAGCGGCCCAAGAGGTTCTTGGACCACTAAATTGAAATTGTTATATCCATCCATGGTTAGGGGTTGGTCATCGAAGAGTTCCACAATTCGGGCGGTCACCGGCCCCATTAGCTCTATATTGGCATTTCCGGAAGCGTAATTCGGGCAATAGAAATTAATGAGTAACGTTCCATTGTAACTCTTTGAATCAGGATCCCTCGGCGCGGAGAGAACATGGATGGTGAAGCAAGGATTTTTCGTTCCAGTTGGTTTGCGGGGGCCTTTGTAAACATCAATTTTGTTGTTAAGCAAGCCACCCAGAGTGGTTTGACCGGAAATATTTTTGTCGTTGATTAGGCGGAGCTTCACCGGCGTCAATATTTTGTTGATGTCCATTTACCGCGCCCCCTTCCTCTCCTGCCAGCGAATGTAGGCTACTGAAGCGGCCTGCTCCAGGTCAAGTTTTTCAACGGCCATCTTGTCGGCGAAGTATTTTTCAACGAGCGGTTCAAAGCGATCAATGGCGCCTGTCAACACCCAGTAGCCGTCTTTTGTTTCGACCCAGATAGCATACTCCATTCCAGCAGATAGGCAACCGACAAAATCATTACCTTCAATTTGGATGACCGGGGTTTCGTTCTGCGCCGCCAAAGCCTTCAACGTTTCTGCTGGGGTGTCGGCCGGCCATTCTCTCATAGTATCCATGTTTACAGAAATGGAGTTTCTAAGGTTTGAAGTTCTGTCAGTCCAGGGTCCGTTTTGTTTCACATAATTGACCATAGCACGCAGAATGTACTCCAACGCATCCTTGAGCGCCCGTTCTTCTGCCTCTACAAACCTGGCTAATGCCGCCAATGATTCTTCAACACCCTCAAACCCTACTTCAATATCCATCTAAACATCTTCCTTCAATGCCAACTCATACGCCACCCCGTAGAAACCCGGAAACACAATCTTATACCGCTTCGCTTTCTCCCCCGCTCCCGCAACCACCACATCCCCGCGTTTTAACTCAGAGAATCCTTCCTCAAAGATAATATTGTCTGTCCCGGCCCACATGGTCCACTCACTCTCATATGTTGTTTGAACCGTGGCCGCTCTTTCGCGTCCAGACTTTGGAAGAATGCTGGCGTTGATAATGGTTGCAATTGCCTGTTCCCCTGGCTCTACCCAGTTATGGTTCTCGTCGTAGCCCCCTTCGATCAACCGTTTTACGACAACATTCTGGGAGGCCGGGGTTTTTGGTAACCGCATTTAATACACCTTCTTTAAGGAAATGGTTTTCGTTGTGCCGCCGGCCATGCACTCATAATACTTAATCGCATTGTCCAGATCCTCGTAAGTGAAAACAGCAAAGGAGCGGAGTTTTTCCGGATTGGCCCTGACGATGTTCAGGCAAATAGCGGCGGCCTTGTAGACATTCCCCTCGGCGTCGGCCAGAAACTCCTGGAGGTCCTCGTCGGAGAATACCTCGGCATTTGGATCCCATATGAGTTTGCGGAGTTTTTGGAGTGGTTCCATTGGTTATCGCTCCTTCTGTTTCTTGCCTTCCTTGTCTTCCTTCTCTTCCTTCTCTTTGTCACCACTTTGCACTTTCTTCTCTTTTACTTTCTTAACCAATCCTTTGGCCTGAAACCACTCCAGATCCTTTTCGTCAATCTCAAGCTCTTCCCCGGCCTTTCTGCGCACCTGATTGTTATAATTCACATTGGCACTTAAAACAACAGTCACTGTTTTCAACCACGTTCCTCCTTCCTAAAAGGCAGAGGAGACCTTTAAATAGGCCTCCTCTGCACTCGTTTATTTAAGTTAGATTACGCAGCATGGACTGTAGCGATGAACACCCCGTCAATCGCTTCAAAAGACGGCAGGACAATCTCAGATACAACGGTCATGACGTTGACCGGATGTTCTTCTTTTATGCTGGTTACAGCTACACCAGTATTAACGATTTGGACTTCCGCCTTAGTTGCACCGCTCATCAGGTCACTTTCTTCCGGAGTAGTACCGTAATAGGTGTTACCAAGATTCCCGTCCGGAATTAGTGTAAACACATCATCCGGGAAAAATAGCGTTGCAACTCCATTAAGATTGAATTTCTTGTTGTATACAGCGACGCGAAGTCCTAACTTCGTTTCTAGATACTGCTGTAGCATGCTGTCGGTCATTATAATATTTTGACCGCCGCGTGGATTCATATCAAGTTTAATTTTCTGGTTATTAAGAAGGTAATTCCAAGTCTTCCTGGTACAGATTGCCCGGGTGGGTCTGGTCCCGTAATCTTCCTCAATCGTATCCTGCCATCCCTGAATGTTAACGATTGGATTGGAATTAGTCAAGTCGCTCCACATCGCAGTGCCGGTAAGAGTCTCTTTATGCCCATTTGGGAATCTGTAGTCATAATCATACGCAACTCTGTTCCCGTCAATGGTAGCGGAGATCGCAATTGACCCGGAACTTAGAAGCTGCATAATCATGCGTTCGGGAACCACCAATGCACCGTCAATTAAGGTGGCGGCATCATCGTAAATACGATTAAGCACCGGCATAATAAATTGACTGTTGGCGGCCGCCGCGGCTTTATTCAGTTCCTGGCGATCAGCCTCTCCAATACGCATCGCTTCACGGAAGAAAGGCATTTCAGTTTCAATCTTGGTAATTCCAATTCTGTCTCTTAAGGTCGCTTTGGTATCAAAAGCTGAAGGTTTCAGCATAACCGGCAACCCTTGAGAACCTTTAAACCACTTAAGGTCCAATCCTAATTGTTTCTTTGTCGGGAATAAGGTTTCTCCGAGATAAGGGATCCTGTTTTCAGCCTTCTGGGTCCAGTAGTTTGCAATCTCTTTAGCGTTTACAAGGTCAAAAATGCTAGGCAAATTTATCACCTATCCTTTCTTTAAATAGTTAGTTTTGCCTTACTTAATGAAGGCGATCATCGGCAAGGCGTCCTTTGCTCCAGTGCTCGGCGGCTCCGGCAACTTATCGGCGGCGACGAACCCGTGCAGAATCATCGCGCCAGGAGCCGGTCCATAGGTCACATCAACATCGTTAAGAAGAACGCCCTCGGCTCCGGCGCCATTCTTCTTAATAACCGGCTCATCCAGATTATCCAACACCGGTTTAGTTGCGCCACCAACGATAGTGCCGGCCAGCACAATCTTCTTGCCATCGGCGTTAGCGCTTACCCCTTCATCACTAACCATAACCGCCAAGGCTACATAGTGATCAGGGAACTTGAGAATCTCTTTTTTGTTGAGGTAATTGGTCTGTACGAATTTAGACAAATTATTCACATCCTTTCTAGGGTATTTCTTAGCTTCCAAAGTATGCGCTTTGGACCTTGGTCGCCAATTGAGCCGCCTCTTTTTGTTGTTTTCCTAACAATGCACCCGGACCATCCTTGTCTCCGCCACCACTGCCGGCAGCCGGGTTTGTCGCTCCCGGAGTCCAACGCGGTTTTGGTTGAGCAGACTCGTCAAATAGATCCGGCTTGTTCTCTTTCAATTCCTCAATCAGCTTCTCAGGCCCGAACTTCTTGCCGTCCTTTTCGGCCAGGACGTTACCGTTTGCATCGAGAACAACCAAAGTGCCATCATCTTCAACTTTGATCCGGTCATAGAGCTTGCCTTTCTGGGCCAAAAACTCAAAGTATTCCAGATCTTTGATTCCGCCTTTGATTGCAGCCATCTTCAGCTCATACTCTTTTTTCATGGTTGCTTGGTTGGCTTTGCTCGTGGCTTCAAGCTCTTTAATTTTGTCCTCGAACTCCTTGACTTTGGAGGGGTCAAGTAAACCCTTCATCTTTTCCTGGAGCTCCTTAATCTCGGCTTCGTGGATTTTCTCTTGCCGAGAGAGCCGCTTGGCTACGATTTCATTCAACTGTTCCTGGGTGAACAGGTCCTTTGCGTCTACAGCCTTTGGCCAGTTGGCTTCATAGACTTTCTTAAAATCGTCGGACTCCAGTTTCTTTTTGATGTCGTCTTTCGTGACATCAACCCCCAGGGCTTTAAAGATTTCAAGCAGTTTATCCATGTAATATCTCCTCCGTTTTAGGGCCGTCGCCCGTTATTCCGTTTACAGCCCGTCGGCTTAGATTAATGTTGGCAATGGTTACAAAAACCTGCCCAATCATCGGCAACCCGAACACAAGCTTTCTGACCTTTCCCGCAATGTCCCACTCCTTTCAGTCATCTAAATTGTATAAAACCCAGGGAGACCGGAATTGAGCGTCGTACCTCGCACCGGCCTTACGAGCCGGAAACAATCACGAAATAAACAAAAATAGAAAGCTTGTCTTGCTCTCTATAACGTCACCCGCTCCTTGCTTTCCGGGGAGGTTTCCTCGTTGCGTTTGGTTTCGCCCCTGGGTTGATTAATCTTTCTATTCAAACTGATACAACTCACCATTTGGAAGTTTCAATTTAAACCCAGCAATCCTTTCTTCCTGCAGTCCTGACTCATCACTCTCAATTTCCGGTAATACATCCGATACCAACTCCAAATGGTCTGCCGGTATCTTAATCTCAATTCCTTCTTGCGGCCCGGTCGTGCAAACCTGCGGGTTTAGTTTAACCAATTCGTGTAAATCAACGCCAAACCGCTTTGCCACCCCAGCCACAGAATCGGTGGGCTGGATGGTGTATTGGATATAGTTCATCCCTCGTTACACCTCCTCATTTTTAACCAGCAGGTATATTGGTTTGATACTTCTCCTCAAGCGCTCTTACTAACTCTTCGCCCTGGAACAAAATATCAGTTAAGTAGCAAAGGCAATTAGGGTGCCCTGGTGGCAATTTGTCCGGAGGATATACCCCCGAACCTAATTCATAAAGATCTTGTGTCGCCCATTGATCACAGATGTCTTTTTCTGGATGACTTCGGGACAAGTTCCACTTTGTTCCCTTAACTATCGTGCTATTCTTCGCTCCCAGCGCGTGAGCCAATCGGTAGGCGATATTGGTTTCGGTCCGGGCCAACCTGAGCGCGTTATATTTTACCGACCCCCGGCCGCTCACTGATGGTTTAATCTTTGTTGTCCACGCTGGTCCAGGTTTTAATAAATACTGTTCAACCGCCCGGCTAAACTCCACCGCCGACAGTCCTTCATTGACACACTGTTCAATCATATCATGGAGATTTTTTCTTAATACTCGGTCAGTCTCCCAGATTCGATCGCTCAGCGTCCACCCATCAGTCCAACGCCTCTTCCAAACCGCTTTCCGGATATGCCTGGCCAACCCAGTCCCAAACTGTGTCCGAAGAAGGAACGGCGCCGCCGGGTTAGTGGCCGCTTTGGTCAATATCTCTCTGCCCTTCCCTTGATACTCTTCCGCTGCTGCCCGGATAAACGCCTTGGTTGCCATGTCTTGGCTATCAATCGCGAACTCGACGCTTTGCACAATGTTTTTATCTATCCAGGTAGCATTGGTTTTAGTAAACCAGTCGGCGATAGCATCAATCTCCCGATTAATGTCGGCCATATACTTTTTGTCGAAGGTGCCGTCAGGCTTGCTATATTGAAACACCAATCGCTGAATCTTGCCATCAAACTCATCGGCGATCTTGGAAAATTCCCTTTCCAATTGCTTCTGGAGTTTCAGGAACTTGGCCCGGTAGGCGGATTGAATTTGGTTATATATGTCTTGGCTTTTGTCAATGGACATTATTGATTACCACCCTGGACTCCTTGTCCTTGACCGCCGCCACTGCCTCGCCCAGCAGGACTTTCGCCGCCGCCCAACAGCCTTTCTATTTCATCTTCTACCCGGCCACCATACACATCTTGCTCCAAGTCACGCTCCGCCCGAATCTTTTCCAACTCGCTTTCGGGATCTTCGATGCCTTCCTCTTCCATGGCCGTCTCGCGACTGAGGGTCTTGTTGGCGATCCGCTGGGTCCGAATGGTCTGCTCTTCCAGGCGGTCTACCGGCATCGACGTAACAAAATCAATCTCGGTATCATACCCAGTGAAATCTTCCCCCGTCAAAAGCTTATGGTAGGCAAAGATGATCCGGTTGACTTGCTGGAGGCCGTTGGCGGCCAATACTTCTTTTTCGTCACACTTGTCATGCAACGGCTGGTAGTGAATCCTCAGGGCCAGCGAGGATACAGCGCCAGTCCCGTCTGCTTTACCCCAGGTAATTTGTGGCACCCGGGAATGAAATGATATTTCTTCACGCAAGGTCTTGATGATTTCAATGAGCCCTTGTGGATTAATTGGCTCGACTACATAAACATTCGCTTCAGGGTCAGGCAAGTTTGTCCTAACTCCCGGTCCTATTTCTTGCTTTCTATTTGCTTCTTCTGTAGCTTTGTCTCCCTGTGCATAACCATCATTTTGCCCAGTGGTAAACACTCGCTGAAAACTTTGATAGTCTGCGTTAACGGTCAAGTCCGTCAAGGCCTTGCAAATGGCGTCCACCAGGGTCATGATGGGTTCAATGTCGCTTTCGCCCCAGAGTTTGTCGTCCTCCGTGTTCTTTATATGCACTA
>Ga0209508_1002219_pt1 | contig 13294 bp, 11 predicted proteins | sample AD_UKC129_MetaG_FD_184427 | JGI IMG/M metagenome (GOLD analysis project Ga0209508, IMG submission 184427) | Active sludge microbial communities of municipal wastewater-treating anaerobic digesters from Canada - AD_UKC129_MetaG (SPAdes) (version 2) | ecosystem: Engineered > Bioreactor > Anaerobic... | reverse complement strand
AAGGGAGGTTGAGGGTATGAAAAAGTATTTGTGGGTTATTCTATCTACGGTTATCGTTCTTGCGGTGTTGTTTTCATGTGTACCAAAAGAAGAAGAAAGCCTGATTAGTGTTGACGGTGACCTTGATGATTGGGAGGGTATCTTGGAAACTGACTTAGCAACAGATTCGGCATGGGGATCCAATAATGAACTGTTCAAAGTTGGCATAGCTTTCGATAGTAGAGAGCTTTACATTGCGGGTGTCTATACGAAAGAGGGATATAACAACTTTATGAGCCTTGTAGATTTGTCAAGTTTGACAGGAGCGACAGATACAACAGGTCTTTATAATTCTTACTCATTCGAAAGCGGAGACATAGATGTTATCTTTGAGTCTTGGAATGAATATGCAGAAGACGAAACAGGTCCTAACGATAATTTCAACGCATGGAAGGTAACAAAGGCAACAGAAGGAGCAACTCTGACTAACATCAAAGAGGAAGCGACAGCAGTACTCCACACTTCATTTGATGATACACTCAATGCCACCGTTACTATAATAGAAGCTGCAATACCACTTTCTGCACTTGGCGTTACAGCAGAATCACTGACAGTAAAGGGAGCGTTTGCCATAACTGGTGGAATAGGTGACGGAAAGCAATGGGTTGGAGATTTTTGTCCAGAGCAGGCTTGCGGAACTGGCGGTATAACTGCACCAGCAACGATAAATGCATTTATAGTCTATCCAGCAGATTAAGCTCTTTTCCAATTGTAAAATACTCTTAAAATCATACACTATAGGGGGCTTTTGCCCCCTTTTTGAAAGCAAAGAATTCAATGGCTCTTCCCAGTTGAACTTTGATAATTCTGATTTAATCATTTTTAATCGTTTCCAAATTGTGCAATTCAATTCGTTCATTGAAGGGAGGTATTAGCTTTGATGAAACTCAAGAATAGATTTAACGATAAATCATCAAAGTTTCTGCTCATCTTTCTTTCCGTTCTCATCTTCCTTGCACTCACTGGTTGTATGAAGCTTCTCAATCTCCAAGTACCAGATGGCATATACGTCGTTGGTGACTGGAATGGATGGATGCCGACGAATAACGATAAGATGAATTACGATGCTCAAATAGATGCATATACTTTCACACTTCCATCCTCTTCCATAACGTACGCCAAAACGAGTTCCGGGGATAATTTATTTGTGGGAAGTTATAAAGTACTTTACAGACAATCCGGTGTTACAAAGGTTTCTTCAAATATATACGTGTGGAAAGATAATTTGGACACAAGCGAGAGCAGTCAAACGATAACAGTTTATGCAACGCCCACTGTCATGGAGGATGGCAAAGCCAAAGGTGTTGGGGATAGTGAGAAGGCAACAGGTGACTGGTACATAGGTGGCAGCTTCAACAACTGGACACTAGAAAAGATGACGTACGATGCAACGGAGAATATTTACTATCTTGAGAAATCCGTGACATTGACAGACCCGAATGTACAGTACAAGATGGCTAGGAATGTAGACTGGAAACCGTACGAGTTACAATATGACGGTCAGACGTACAATGCTGGATACGGTGTACAGGCTACATTTGTCTCACCAAAGATAGGTGCGGTTACGCTTGTGTTTCAGTACGACCCTAAATTTTCCATTTTGACTTGTAAACTCAAAGAGGATTGAAAAAATCGATACTTACCGTAAGGAAACAGCTAAATAATTATTATTCATCATTTTTGAGAGTGAGGTGGTAATGTGAAACAAATCGATAGAAGCTTCATGAGATTCATCTTTTTGTCTGTTTTGATATTATCTGTGAGTCTATTTTCTTTTTCAACGAATTATTCGGCAAAGTTCACATATTCAACTGACTTTTCCCAGCAGCAACCCAACACGAGCCTTTCAACGGAGTTCTACATCAATGGTTCTTCGTTTGGTTCAAACTATGACCTTTCATTCGCTTTAACTGGCACGTCTCTAAACTCTTCAAAACTCAGTTTCAAGTTCGACCCGTTTGCACTTGTGGTCTACAAAAATCAAATATATGGGACATCGGGGGACCAAATAATACTTTATCGGATAAGTGATGGGCAAAATGGTGTATCTATCCATTACGCTCCGTTTAATGTGTATATGTTCAATTCGCTTGATTTAATGTATGCACAGTATAACTTGAACAACGGCAACATACTGGTTGGCAAGAGAGGTTCAAACTTCGATGGTGCGATCGATCTTTCCAACACGTTTGGCAATTTTAGGTTAGTAACGGAATTTGTCTGGCAGAATGTGAATAAATTCGATTTCAGTGATACAGTTTATCTGGTCATACTTTCAGATGTTAATTCGAACTGGGGAGTCAGATATGTTCTGGCACCATCCACAACGAAATATTTAGCATTCAGTCCACAAACACTTGGGAACAACAGTATAATAAACGCATGGTACAAGATACCTGGGAAGGTCAATTTAAATTCATATGTCAACACGAAATTCAATTTCGACAATGTCGAAGATAATCTGTACGACAATACGGAAGTTGGAGTCGATTTGAACTATTCGGATGTCTCTTTGAGTTTAAAAAAGACAGGGCTTTCAGATGTTACCGGTGTTATGCCCGATGAATGGGGTAAGTTTTCCATAGGTACAAGCTATAGTTTTACGATTTTGGGTCTTAATGGAAAATTCGCATATTCTTTTGGAAAGCCCGCACACAACACGATAGCTACGCTTGGTGAAGTTTTCTATGTTGAACTGGGGAAGTCATTTGGAAATACGTCAATTTTCGGAAAGTATCAAAAGATCATCGGTTACTATGAAGAGAGGGATGCACTGTACGGTGAAATCAAACTCGCTGGTTTTAACAATGGACAGGTAACATTAAGCCTTGGAAATACAGATTTCTACAATTTCAACACGTTCAAGCCAATTCTCAACATTGAATTCAGCCTTTGGTGGTAAATAATGTTAGTCTTCAAGAATGTGATAGAAATGGAAATTGTGAAAATTTTTAGAAAGTGTAATGGGAGGTGTGAATAATGGGTAGAAGTAAGACTTTTATTGTTTTATGTTTCTTGCTTATCTCGATCTTTGCTTTCTCAGCAGTTAGTTACAAGGAAGGAAAGGTAGTATTTACATTCAAGACTGATATCAAGGCAGATGCTGTATTTGTAGCCGGCAACTTCAACAATTGGAGTACAAGTGCGATGCCAATGCAATTTGTCGATGGTGTTTGGCAATTAGCGATTGCTTTAGACCCGGGGACTTATCAGTACAAATTTGTGATAAACGGTACGACTTGGAAGGAAGACCCAGAGGCGCTGTCTTATGTAGATGATGGCTTTGGTGGAAGAAACGGTGCATTTACTCTTACAAACGATGGAAAGATAGAGCCAGTTGGTGGGCAGTTGCAAACCGCAAGTCAGGCATTGAAGAATTACGAGCCTAACAATGCGCGTAAAGATACGATATATGTTGACCAAGATGGATATGTAGTTATACGATTGTACACGAATGCAAAAAGTGTTTTCATAGCGGGAGATTTCAACAACTGGAGCGAAAAAGACACGGAAGCCTATTTTGTCGATGACGGTATCTGGGAGGCAGTCTTAGAGTTGACTCCCGGGATATACGAATACAAGTTCATAACAGATGGAAATTGGATCGTTGATCCAAATGCATTTGCATATGTAGACGACGGCTTTGGTGGAAAGAATGGTGTATTCGAGGTATATGAGGAGAACGGAGGACTCAAGGTGCGAGCACCAATATCGAAAGGTGCTGATCAGTTGCAACCAAAGGTTGTAGAAGTACAAAAAATCGAGACTGCAGCAGTTGAACCAAAGAAGGAAGTAACCGAAGTTGAAGGAACAAGAGCAGGTGTTTCAATTGTTGATGGAAAGGTTGTTTTCGCTGTTAAGAACGATAGGGCGCAGGAAGCTTACGTTGCCGGTACGTTCAATAGTTGGAATGCAACGGGATTGAAGATGCAACTTGTTGATGGCTACTGGACCGCGTCATTACAGCTCTCCCCTGGCACGTACGAGTACAAATATGTCTTTGTTATAGGTGGTAATCAAGTCTGGCAGGAAGATCCAAATGCACCCTCGTACAAACCGGATGGCTACGGTGGAAAGAATAGCGTATTCAAGATCGTTAGTAAGGATAATCAACTAAGTATAGAGGGAATACAAGAACAAGGTGGTGGGCTTGCAGCAAAGGGAACTTATGACTTTGAATACAAATTTAAGACAGACCCAACAAAATATCTCGTAGGTAGCAGCGTTTCAAATAAGTTGATTTTGACATTTTCACCAAACGATGATATGTCTCTAAAAATTGCATACGATGGTGCAACCATTTCAGAAGCTCAAGCAAAATTCGTCTCAGACGATTTGGCAATCATCATGCAATACAAGCTCCCAATGCACTATACATTGCCTTGGTTCTTGCCATTTGATGATCAAGAGACAAGACAGACTGGAATTACGTTAAATTATGAGTTTGCAGGTGCTGATTTAATCGGCGGAATTGGATATGCTACTAATAAGTTCCCATGGATTGCTGGTGTGCAGTTACAATCATTTGGAGTGTATTTTGGTCAGGATTATTTTGCAAATGGATATTCAGTCTTGGGTTCTCTTTCTTTGAATGCACCTTTCAATTTGTTCAGCATCGGTGCAACCGCACTGTACAATTTCGATGATACTTACGTCGTTTCTGCCTTGTTAACAACAAAATTGTTTGAAATTTACCACAAATTCGATGGAAACATATTCTATGCTTATGCAAAGACCTTCCTTGGTAGCAATTCTATAATTTTAGATGGTAGTTACGACTTTGACTACGGTGATATTAACGTAGACCTTACATACGATACAACAAAGGACTATGCCATTTCAGCAAGGGTCATTTCATCCAACAACGACATTGGCCTCGAACTCAATTTCAAAAAGTATATTAAAGACGGGTATTTGAAATTCTCGGTGGATTCAAATAATGTGACCGATATGATCAATAAGACGTACATATCAGTTTCTGGAGAGATCAATTTCTAAAGGAATCGTAGTATAATAAGTGCATAAGACATACTAAGAAGATATCAAAGGTGGGGAAGTGAATAAGCTCTCCACCTTTTTCATTTCAAATTCACTCAAAATTTATTGATTAGAAATATATATTATCATAGAATAGAGTTGCTTTTGTGTGTTATATTTTATGGAGTGATTTGCATTTTGTTTACAAGGGGGGACTATATCACGAGAAAAATTCTTTTGCCTTTTTTTCTCTCTGTTTTGTTGTTTTTGATCATATCGTCATTCCTCAATTATCTGAGTAGACCATGCGGGACTGTAATTGCGAGTTGGGACAGGAGCCTTCCTTTCTATCAAAAGGTTGAGAAACCAAGTAGAACATTCCTTCAAGCTTCATTTGAATTACCTGAACATCTGCTAAGTAGTACGGAAGAAATTGCGATGGTTTTTCAAAAGGTTATTGGGAATCAGTTGAAAGTCTACCTAAATGGTGAGCTCATTCATGTAGTTGGTAGTGAGTCAGGTAACATATGGCCATCACCTATTATCGTGAGGTTACCTAAAAACATTTTGTCAAACCAGAACTCGATAAGATTAGAACTCTTTGCTGTGATGAACTATGGTATTTCGTATTTACCGTACGTTACAACTCTGTCAGAAGCACAGAAGATATCTTGGTTGCAAGGTATGTTTCGTAATGATCTGAACTTGTTTGCAATGGGAATCGCAACGATAATCGCATACATAATGTTCTTTATCTTTGGTATTACGAATATTCCTCAAAGAAAAGAGTATCTCTACCTTGGATTTTCATCGTTATTTACGATCATCGGCTTATTTCAATTTGTTTTCAGAGAAACGAGCGGAAGCGTATTCTTGTACATGCTATTTGAAAAAGTGAGCATTGCACTACCTGCCTTAAGTGCAACTTTCATCTATTTATCGATAAATGAAAGATATGGCAAGAAAATACGGAAAATCTTTTTGAACGTTTTGCTGTGTATCCCAATCATAATATTGTGGATTATTATCTTACCTTTTGAAAATAGCGTCATTAATGTGCTATCAGATGTCTCAAATCTATACTCGTTATTCTTGGTGGGTCTCACAACGTGGCATGTTTTTAGGTACAAGGTTATCGAACTTGTTTTCCCAATATTGTTTCTTTTGATGACTGCGATACAGTCTACTACAGTTCTTTTATCAAGGCTTCCAGATGAATTATTGTTACCGTATGGTAGGATAATCTTTTTGGTGTTTGTTAGTATGGAGGCAGTCAGGCATTTCAAGAATTTGTCGAAGAGGAAAGATTATCTTGAAAGGGAGAATTACATTGACCAACTTACCGGAGCTTACAACAGGAAGATAATAGAGAAATTAGATAAAAACGATGGTATACTTGTGTTGCTTGATTTAGATGGATTCAAAAGGATGAACGATGTGTATGGTCACAAAAAAGGCGATGAGATATTGAAGAGGTTTTCTACGCTTGTAATGAATAATATCCGCTCGGATGATTACTTTATTAGATTGGGTGGAGATGAATTTTGTATAATTACAAAAAGTAGCGATATTAAGAATCAGATTTCTAGGCTTTACAATATAGCAAAGAATGAAATCAATTTAGGATTTTCATATGGCATAGTTGACCTTTCAGAATATAATGATTTCGATAAAGCATACATGAAAGCGGATGAAGAGCTGTATAAACACAAATGGTCAAAGAAGGATCAACCATATTGACAGGAGGTGGAAGTATGTTAAGGAGAATCTATTTAGCTTTTCTTGTACTGTTGACGTTTTGTATAGGTTTTGCCGAACCTGTCGTACAACCAGTCAGTCAAAATGTCAATGTTTTTGTTCATTCAGTGGATCAAACTTTTCCTGAATCTTTGTATAAGTCGATTGGTACAAAGACTTTTAACGTGCAATACATCAAGCTTTTCGCAGATACTGAAAAGAAGGGGTACATAGTCAAAGCTTGGTACTTCCAGCCAGGAAATTCTACGTTGAATTATTTAATCAAAATTGTCGATGAGAAAGCAAAGAGAGAACTTTCATATAGTTTTCCTGGTATGAGAAATGCTACATACATCAGGTTGAATCCAGTACTTGTCGTCTGTCCCGTGGATTTCAAGATATATGTAAATAATCAACCACTTCCAGATGAGGCAATACAGCCAAGAAATGAAAATGATGGTACCGGTTTGGTGGGTTTACCATCTGATGTTGGAGGTGCCATGTTGAGGATATTGGTAAGGGCAGATTCTGGGTACAGAGAAATCTCTGAAGGGATAGCTGTTTCGAAGAATGATGAAATTTCTATCCAAATAATTGCAGGCACATTCCCAACGGGTGGATATAGAATAGAATTGGATGAACCAGATATAATCTATCCATTGGCAGGAAAACGTGGTAAGATTACTATTGGTGGAACGTTCTACAAACCTGCTAAGGGTGATTACGTCACTCAAGCGTTCACAACACCTTCGAAAACGATTCAGATTGGAAAACTGCCAACAGGTGAGTACGATATAGTTGTAAACGTACAAGACCTTGGTGAGTTTATTAGGACACTTACAGTAAAATGATTAATCGGTGCACAATCGGTGCAACTGATAAATCATAGAAAGAGGTGGATGAAATGACAAATAGAGACATTGAGTTGTCCAATGAAGTGAGGAGCGCACTTGAAGAGAGAAAACCGATAATAGCATTGGAAAGTACGGTTATAGCCCATGGTCTACCTTATCCTCACAATATCGAGACTGCAAAAATGATGGAAGATATAGCGAGGGGAAATGGTGTTGTTCCAGCAACGATAGGCGTTGTGAGGGGCAAGATTATAGTTGGGATGAGTGAATCCCAGATCAATGAGATGTTAGAAGACGAACCTTTGAAGATTGGTACAAGGGAAATACCGTATGCAGTAGCTCTGAAAAAGAGTGCTGCAACGACTGTGAGTGCAACGATGAGGATTGCAAAACTCGTTGGTATAGATGTCTTTGCAACTGGTGGCATCGGTGGTGTGCATATGGGAGATTGGGATGTCTCTCAAGATATCACAGAGATGGCAAAGAGCGATGTAATTGTTGTGAGTGCAGGTTGCAAATCGATATTAGACGTGAGGAAAACGATAGAATTTTTGGAGACGTTCCAAGTAACTGTCTTGGGATACAAGACGAACAAATTCCCAATATTCTACGAAGGGCTTTCCGATTATCAGATCGACCATGCAGTTGATTCACCAAAAGAAGTAGCCGACATATTCAAGGCAAAGAAGGTACTCAATATAGAAGGCGCCATATTGGTGGCAAACCCAATACAGCAAGAGCATGTAATCGCAGAATCAGAAGTCCAAGGGTACATTGATCAAGCATTGAATGAATGTTTTGAGAAAGGCATTTCAGGTAAGAATGTGACCCCATATTTGTTGTCAAGAGTTGCACAACTCAGCAACGGTAAGACGTTGAAAGCGAATATCGAACTACTGAAGAATAACGCAGAATTAGCATGCCAGATAGCAAGAGAACTGATAAGATAAAACAATCTCTTGAACAAAAGTTAATCCTTACAAGAACAGAAAAATTCTATCTGCAGGTGCTTGAAGCACCTGCTTATTTGCTTAGAGAACGATACTCGGATGTTCGAGAGATAAACGACGAGATATATCCTAGTTCTGAAGACTTGCATGCGTCCCTTGAAAAGTTATTGCCATTTTTGTACTTGCCCGATGAGGATGAGAGAATAGTTGAGTACATAATTTACAACATCGATAGTAAGGGAAAACTTAGAATATCGGAAGAAGAATTGTGCGATAAATTTGGTCTCCCTCTTGACAAGGCTAAGTCCCTTATAAAACTGACTTTTGAAGAATTTCACGATGAGATAGATCACTATTCAGCAAACGATGACGGTAGTATATATATCTTTCCAGATGCTACGATCGATGTAGACCGCGTCGAAGTAAGAAGGATAGAGGTATCAGATCCGTTTATTGCCAAAGCGCTCCAAATGCGCGAAGAGACGCTTTACAAAATCTGCAATTTTGTAAGGGAGATAAATGAATATTTTCTGAGAGGCTACAGAAAATACCCACAAATAGTAACTATGACACACGTAGCTAATGTTCTAGACGTAAACACAGCTACGATAAGTAGAGCTGTTAGAAATAAGTTCGTTAATACGCCTCGAGGTATTTTACCGTTGAGAATGTTCTTCGGTAAAGGACCAAATAAACTGCTCATAATAAATGAAATTAGAGAACTGCTAAAAGTGGACGGTAGCCTTACGGACCATCAAATCATGCTATTGCTGAGGTCTGTTGGTATCAACATATCTCGCAGGACGGTGAATAAATACAGAAACATGATCAATGGGGAAAATGAAGAATTATCGAAAGGAGATTTACAATGAGAATCCTTGTTATGAGTGACACGCATGGTTCTTTGAAAGCACTTTTGGATATTCAAGAACAATTTGATCTTGGGCAATTCGATGCAATCTTTCATCTCGGAGATGTTCTCTACCACGGCCCAAGAAATCCACTACCTGAAGGATATGATCCAAAAGGTTTTGTCGAAGTACTTAAGAACTATAGAATAAAGTACATAAGGGGAAATTGTGACGCGGATGTCGATTTGAAAGTCTTAGGGCTTGCCGAGATGCCGAGAATTTCTATAGACTACTTCGGTGATTTTTCATTTTTGCTTATACATGGTGAGCAATTTGAGGAGAACAGTTTGGAACAGTTTCTCAATGCAAAGGATGTACATTTCTTGCTCCACGGCCATACACATATTCCAAAGATAGAAGAGTTTAGTGGAAAAGTTGTCATCAATCCCGGGAGTACATCACTTCCAAAGGGTGGTACACCAAGAAGTGTCTTGACATTTCAAATTGATGGCCAACACATTTCAGCGAGTTTTTACGACCTAACTCTTAGACAAATCTACATGGAGGCAAAATGGATATTGAAAGATACAAAACTATTGAGGGAACGATAGAAAATAAGATAAATATCGAAAGGTCCATATTCATAGCCACATTGAGAGGTGTTGAGGATGAATATGAGGCCAAAAGTTTTATTTCTGAGATGGGCAAGAAATATGCAGATGCAACTCACAATTGTCCTGCTTATAGAGTAATCGGCAAGAGTGAGATTGTTGAGTTCTCTTCAGATGCCGGTGAGCCTTCTGGAACTGCAGGTATACCCATGCTCAATGTGCTTAAAAGGTCAGAACTATTGAATGTTGCCGTTGTTGTCACCAGATATTTTGGCGGTGTAAAACTCGGAATTAGAGGTTTAATAGATGCATACGGCATAAGTGTTGAAAGGGCAATTGAGAAAGCAAAATTATCGAAACGCATACTGACGAAAAGAAAAGCATACAAGCAGAAATTGAAGATTGATTTCGTTTCTTACGGTAAAAAAATGCAGCAGCTCAGCTACATGAACGTTACTATACTTGATATTTCGTATAGCGAAGAATATGCTTTTCTTGAGGTCTTATACGATGAACCACTAGACCTTCCTGAAGTCGTTGAAAGTGAGATTGTTTACGTAAACGAAAGGTAAATCAATACCATGGGAGGGACGAGGATGATTTCAAAAAGGGCGATGGAAACACCTGCAAGTCCGATTAGGAGATTGGTACCATATTCAGATGCGGCTGAAAAGAGGGGAATATATGTTTACCATCTAAACATTGGTCAGCCGGATATAAAGACTCCAAAGATTTGGTATGAATACATCGACAAATACAAGCCTGAGGTTGTTGCATATACTCACTCGCAAGGAATTTACGAATTGCGCGAGGCTTTTGCAAGCTACTACGCAAGGCACAACATAAATGTTAGTGCCGATGAAATTACGATAACAAATGGCGGTAGTGAAGCAATAATGTTCGCACTTGGTGTTGTCTGTGACCCTGGTGATGAAGTCCTTACAATAGAACCGTTCTATGCAAATTATCTTGGCTTTGCAACGTATCTGAGCGTGAAACTTGTACCAGTGACTGCTCATCCAGAAGATGGATACAGACTACCTTCCATGGAAGCATTCGAAAAGGCGTTGACACCAAAAACGAAGGCAATACTCTTCTCAAATCCATCTAACCCAACTGGAACTGTCTACACGTACGAAGAGGTAAAGCAGATTGTCGAATTTGCGAAAAAGCACGATCTCGTCATTATCTCAGATGAAGTTTATAGGGAATTTACATTCGATGGAAGAAAGCATGTCTCCGCATTCTATTTCGAAGGTATAGACGATAGATTGATAATGGTCGATAGTATCTCAAAGAGATACAGTGCATGTGGTGCAAGGATTGGGATGCTTGTTACGAAAAACAAAGAATTTTCCAAGGGCGTACTGAAATTTGCACAGGCACGTCTTTGCCCAGCAGAAACAACGCAATATGGTGCAATAGGGCTTTTGTCACTTGGCGATGAGTACACAAACAGTGTACGTGATGAGTATCAGAAAAGACGGGATGCAACGTACGAAGCGATGAAAGAAATTCCAGGTGTCGTTGTTCACAAACCAGAAGGCGCGTTTTACTTAGCAGCAAAGTTACCAGTGGCAAATGCAGAAGATTTCATCATATGGATGCTTCAAGAGTTTAATATAAATGGTAAGACAACGATGGCCTCACCTCTGAGCGGATTCTACGTCACTCCGGGTGCCGGATTAAGTGAGATAAGAATTGCATACGTACTGGAATCAGAAAAACTCAGAGAGGCTGTTGAAATACTTGGAAAAGGAATAGAAAAATATAACGCATCAAAATAACCAAATAACTACTTGAAAAACGATTGATTTGATGATAGAATATATGTGCTTTTGGTTTTGTGCACATATACGCCGAGGTGGCGGAATTGGCAGACGCGGTTGACTCAAAATCAACAGGGGCTAGGCTCTGTGCGGGTTCAAGTCCCGCCCTCGGCACCAGAGTACCAAATATAGTTAAGCGTGAACAAAAAAGCGGTGGATTTGAATCCACCGCTTTTTAATTTTCATATAAAGATTCTAACCTAATAGTCTTAACACACTCATGCTATTGGTGTTGGACTGCGACACGACACCGGAAGTTGCTTGAGAAAGCAAAGTTGTCTTGATTAAATCCATCATGTTGCGTGCAGCATTTGTATCATTTAATGAACTCACGGAGGAGGTAACATTCAACATGGTATTACTTAAATTCCTTGCAGTATTTCCTAACTGTTCTGAAACTGTGTTTGCGTAATTTTTAGTATTAGCAACGTTCTGAATAACAGTATCAAGAGCCTTTAAAGCATTCTGAGCATTTTCTGCACTGTTCAAATTGACATTTTCGAGTCCTAAACTCTTAAGGTCCATGCCCGGGAGGGTGATACTCGTTTGCTCCTGATTAGTGCCTAACCGAACTTGCATATTTCGTATATCACCGCCAAGTACTCTCTTGCCATCGTAAGTTGTCTGTTCGACAACTCTGTTGATACCTTGTGACAATTGAGAAAATTGTTCTTGCAACTTTGCCCTTTGATCCTCTGTCAAGTTGTTACTTGTAGCTTGTGTTGCTAATTCCTTCATTTTTTGAACATTGTTACTTATATCTTGAATTCCACCTTCCGCAGTGTTCATAATACCAATTGCGTTGTACGTACTTGCCATTGCATCACGGTAACTGTTAATTTGAGAACGCATCTCTTCTGCCAACGCACTCGCAGAAACGTTCCGTGTAACTGACACTGTGGCTTGAGAAGAACGTTGAATATTTGACACTTGTTGATTTTGTAAACTTTGTAAATACCTAATTGACCATGTTCCAAGGTCGTTGTTTATCCTCACAAACTCGCCTCCCTATGGCATGGACGTGAAAAACTAAATCTAAAAAGCTAAACAAAAAAGGAGTTATGGCAAACTCACTTCGATATTCTCTTCTTTTTTCTATTTCAATATATTAGACCTACCATATCTCAAAATCGTTCAATGTTTTTAGTTCTTCTTGAAAGTTGATAATTAAAAATTATCTCAAAGAATTCTGTAAAAAAAATAAAGTAATTTACTATAAAGTTTTTGATAGACATTCCGATAATTATATTGAATCAAAGGGCGCCCTTAAGAGAATTTATTTAATACTTTAGTAGGAAGAAAACACATGGAGGTGAAAAGTATGAGGATTAACCATAACATCAGTGCATTGAACAGCTGGAGAAGCATTAACAGCACAAATACGGGCATGGGAAAGACGCTTGAAAGGCTTGCATCAGGTTTGAGGATAAACAGAGCTGGAGACGA
>Ga0209508_1002213_pt1 | contig 13317 bp, 9 predicted proteins | sample AD_UKC129_MetaG_FD_184427 | JGI IMG/M metagenome (GOLD analysis project Ga0209508, IMG submission 184427) | Active sludge microbial communities of municipal wastewater-treating anaerobic digesters from Canada - AD_UKC129_MetaG (SPAdes) (version 2) | ecosystem: Engineered > Bioreactor > Anaerobic... | reverse complement strand
AATGTCCCAGTTTACAACGGATCGTCGCGCTTTTTTGGCGAAACTCGGAGTTTTGGGGGCGTCTGCGTGGGCCAGCGGGTTGGCATTCGGGAATGTGGATGTACCCAAGGATGAGGAAAAGCTGGCCATCGACGGCGGAAAACCCGTGCGGGAAAAGATGTTGGCCGCACGACCATACGGTCCGCAATTCTATGACGATCGAGAAAAGACGGAACTCATAGAAGTTCTTGAATCGCGACAGCCGTTCCGGTGGTGGCATGGGAATTCAAAGGTTCTGCAGTTTGAACAGGCCTATGCCGCTCACTTGGGTGTCAAGTATGCTTTGGGAGTGACCTCCGGGACAACGGCGCTTGTCACCGCCATGGCCGCGCTCGAAGTGGGACCGGGTGACGAGGTCATTTTGCCCGCATGGACCTGGTATGCCGATTACGATGCGATCGTCCTGGCTGGGGCACTTCCGGTATTTGCGGAAGTGGATGAGTCGTTCAATATTGACCCAAACGACATCGAGGCTAAGATCACTCCGCAGACAAAGGCCGTCATTGTCTGCCACCTCCAAGGGACACCGGCCGATCTTGAGCCGATCATGGCGATTGCCAAGAAGCACGGGGTTCGTGTTCTCGAAGACTTCGCCCAGTGTGTCGGTGGAAAATACAAGGGGCGATATGTGGGCACGATGGGCGATATCGGCATCAACAGTTTTCAACTTAGCAAGACGATTACCTCTGGCGAGGGCGGTGCCGTCGTGACAAACGATGCGACGCTGTTTGAAAGGGCTTTGCGGTTCCACGATGTAGGTTCGTTGCGTTCACCATACACCGATCTGCTTAAGGGGGGACTATTGGCAGCCTTTGCTGGTTGCAATTTCCGTATGAGCGAGTTTACCGGGGCGGTGCTTAAGGCCCAGTTGGAAAAGCTTGAGACTATTTGCGCGAAGGTTCGGGCAAATGCACGTTTTGTCCGCGAAGGCCTGAGCGATCTGCCGGGAATTAAGTTCCGCAAGTCCCCGGATATCGATGGCGATATCGGTGTTGGAGTGTACCTCGACTTGGGTAATCGGGCGCGACGCGATCGGTTTTTGCGTGCCTTGCGTGCGGAAGGAGTTTCAGCGGTGGGACCGGTGGGATCGGTCATCCTGCCGACGGACAAGCGAATTGAAAACAAGGTTACCGTCCATCCCGAGTGGCCCTCCTTCCGAAGCCAGCGAGGACGCGAAATCCAATACGGGGCCGCATGTTGCCCGAGAACGATTGACATCATCAATCGCTTTGGTGGCGTCATCATAGACCCGAATTTCACCGAGGATGAGCTAAAAGACATTGTTCACGCGATGCGCAAGGTGTATCTGGCGACGCGCGATGTCTGAAGGTATCAGAGGTGATCCTGATTATTTCTCGTGCAGTGTTTTAGCAGATAAAGTTGGGGGAAACGAGGGTTGTGCTTGTATCCGCTGGCATGATAGTGGAGCTCTGCCATGACTAGGAAATCTCAGAAAGAATATCGTTTATCGCGCCGGGATTTGTTGGCAAAGTCGGCAAAGTCGGTCGTCGCCGTAGCGTTAGCCTCGCAATTTGTGGGGTGTCCCAAGCAAGAGGGTGCACCGCAGATCATCCCGGAATCCGCCAAGGGAGCAAATGAACGGATTGGCGTGGGCATTATCGGGTGTGGACGAAGAAATGGACAATTGGTGACCGGTAAGGGGGGACAGGGGAAACCCCCCAAGGAAGCTCAAATTGTCGCGGTGGCAGATGTCAATTTAAGACGGGCACAACAATGGGCTGAAAAATACAAATGTCCCGCGTTTCAGGACTACAGAAAACTCCTGGAGATGAAGGAAGTCGATGTTGTCATTTACGCGACGCCGGAGCATTCCCACTATTTGCCGTGTATCCATGCGTGTCAGGCCGGCAAGGATATCTACGGCGAGCAACCGCTCAGTCACACCATCCGAGAAGGTCAGGTGATGATCCAAGCGGTGCGAAAGTATAAGCGAGTCTTTCAGGTCGGTGAGCAGCAACGTTCGCATCCCGCTACGCGAAAGGCCGTCGAACTGATTTTGAACGGTCGCATCGGCAAGGTGCACACGGTGATTGGTTATAATTATCCAAGCCCATGGGACGCAGAATTTCCGGCTGAACAGGTGCCACCAGATCTTGATTGGGATCATTGGTGCGGCCAAAACGAGGTGATACCGTTTAACATCAATGTGTATCTGTCGCGAATCCCATACAACCGGGAGAACTATCCCGCAGAACCGGCGGAAAAGAGTGCCGTGGGACCGGGCTGGATGTCGCTTCGTCCTTATTCGGGCGGGGAGCTCGTGAACTGGGGTTGTCACGGCTTGAGTATGGTCCTTTGGGGCTTGGGTATGGATAACTCGGGCCCGGTGGAGATTTGGGTTGAACCTCCTAAGAAGTTGGAAAAGCTTGTGTATACTCAGCCCGAGGATCGAAAGCGCGGCGACGCCGCCATGAGTCAGGGGATTATTCATTACCGCTTCCCCAATGATGTTGTGCTCAAATTGGAAGGCACCGATGAGCGTTTGGGTGGTGGTGGGACGTTTATTGGGGAGAAAGGGAAGATCACCATCTTCCGTGGTGGCTATGAGTGCGACCCGCCCGACCTCGATAAAGATCCCTTGCCCGCTAACGCCGTAAGGGTCTATGAGAGTGATAACCACATGGAGAACTTCTTTGAATGTGTGAAAACGCGGAAGGATCCCATCACGCCCGTGGAAGTGGCCCACCGTATTGCTACTCTTTGCCATCTCGGAAACATCGCCCGTTGGTTGGGCCGACCATTAAAATGGGACCCAGAAAAGGAAATCTTCCCGGGTGACGACGAGGCAAACCAGTACCTCGATTGTCCCAAACGGAAGGGCTATGAGCTGCCGGAAGAAGTTTGAGGACTCAGCTCGGCATAAATCACAATACGGAACTGCCTAAGGGGATCCCGGTATGAAAAGCCTGTATGTGGGATGGGTTACGCTGTTGGTTTGTATCGTGGGTTTGCTGGGGCCACTAGGATGCCAAAGGCCATCCTCGTGCCCCGAGACCAGTAAGCCGAGCGCGCAGCAACAGGGTGATCTCGCGTCACCGTCCGGCAAGTTTACCCCCAGCCCACCAGAGGTACGATGCTTGAAGTTGGGTGATGAGGAGGCCCCGTCTGTAATCTATGTGCAAGGATATCCTCTTGTCTTTACAGGGCAGGTCTTTCCCGAGGCCGAGAAGAGCGGTGCGATCCCTGATGCCTTGGAGGATCAACTGGCATTAGCATGGAAGCGACTTGAGACCATTCTCGAGAAAGCGGGCTCGAAAAAGGGGAAGATCGTCCGTATTGGTATCTGCATTGCGCAGGAAGATGATGCTTCGCCGGCGCGTGTGTTTGTTCGACAGCAGTTTTCGAAGGATTGGCTGCCGGCCATCACTACGGTGGTGACTCCCCTACCCTACCCCAAATCGCGTGTAGCCTTTGATGCCGTGGCTTACTTGGAAGGTCAACCGGAGGATGTGAGGTTGGTCCGGCTATCAGATGATCCGAACGCACCACACGATGCTGCTGTGTGTCCGCAGGGAGGGTTGGTGTTCTTCTCTGGGCAACCTGACAAAAACCCCCTGCCGGGGTCAGTGGAAAACGCCATGAAGGCCTTATTTGAGACGGCTCAGAACCTTCACGTGGAGAAGAAAGACATCCTCCAAATCCGTGTCTTCCTTCAACCGATGAGTGAGGCTCCTGCTGTGCTCAGTGAGTTGCGAAAGGCCTTTCCCGAAGGTGCCATGCCCCCGGTCATCTTCGTGGAATGGATAGCCTCCGCACCTGTGGAAATCGAAATGGTTGCTCGATTACCGGCCCAAGCCGATCTGGGTGGTGATGTCGTTCGTTTCTACAATCCGCCGGGTGTCAAACCGTCGGCAACCTTCAGCCGGGTCACCTTGGTCCGCATCGACCGGTTTGTGTTCTTTCCGGCGTTATTGTCGCGAAAAGATGGTTCTGGTGCAGAACAAGTGGATGACATCTTTGCCCAGTTGACAGAGGGTTTAAAGATGGCGGGGAGTGACGTCCGTCACCTTCTAAAGGCCACATATTATGTGGTCGATAAAGAGGCCAGTGATGCCGTCGATGACGTGCGAAAAAAGGTTTATGATCCCCAGCGGCCCCCTGCGGCGTCGAAGGTAACAATCCACGGTGTTGGTCAGGCCGGGCGGACGGTCAGTGTCGATATGATTGGTGTACCGGCAGTGGCTGCCCAATGAAGAGTTCTTCTGGAAAAGGACGCTTGGAGACACTCGGTAAACTCCGCAAAACGGAAACATGCGTCTGTGGGTTTGCTCGGCTGCCAACGACGCGGGGCATAGGCTGAGGCTAAGGATTTGCTCAACCCGGTGTGTCCAAGTAGGGATCCTGCCCCATTTGGCGCTGCATCTTCTTTCGTTCGCGTTCGAAATGCATGAGTGCCCGCCGCTCGCGGAAGTGGCGCTTTTCCATGATTCGCTGCGCCTTGCGGAAAATGGGCAAGTACTCGTTGAATAGCCCTGGGCGGCTCCTGCCAATGGCGGCGTATTTTTCGGCCTTTTTGGCCCCAAAGGCCTTGACGAGGATTTCGTCGTCAAGGGCGAGGAATTGGCGAAAGGTGCCGGGATCACCTTGGCGGCCACAGCGACCGCGAAGCTGCCAGTCGATCCGTGCCGCGTCGTGGATCTCGGTGCAGATAACGTGAAGTCCACCCAATTCCGCAACGCCGGGGCCCAGACGGATATCGGTTCCCCGCCCTGCCATGTTGGTGGAAACCGTGACGCGCCCCCGTTGACCTGCTTCCGCTACGATCTTGGCTTCTTCCTCGATGTGATGGGCATTCAAGACCTGGTGATCAATGCCTCGCTCGTGGAGCAATCTGGATAGGTGCTCAGACTTGTCAATCGAGCGGGTACCAATGAGCACAGGCCGCCCGATCGCGTGCATCTCGCAGACTTCATCAACCACCGCTTGCCATTTGGCCTCTTGGGTTCCAAAGACCAAATCGGGAAGCCGTTTGCGAATCACCGGCCGGTTCGTCGGAATGACGATCACGGGACACTTGTAAATACTTCGCAATTCCCATGCAGAGTCCTTGGCTGTACCCGTCATCCCTGCCAAATGGCGGTAGCGCAAGAAGAAATCCTGCACGGTAACACGGGCGGCCTGCCCCGTAGCAATGGTGACCTCAACGCCTTCTTTGGCCTCCACGGCCTGGTGGATTCCGTCCCGCCATTTTCTCCCTTCTGCGAGGCGTCCGGTGAATTCGTCAACGATGACGATTTCGCCATCCTTGACCACGTAGTCGCGATCGCGGATAAAGTCCCGAGCAACCTTAATTGCCCGTTCCACATACTCATAAATGTGAAACATCCCCACCGATGCCATTGCCTCAGGTTTGGGGAGCGCGCGGGCCTTGCGACGGCCCTCGCGGGTTAGTTCTACCGTTTTTTTCTCATGGTCATACTCGTAGTCGATATCTTCAACGAATTCGTGGGCTACCTGCGCAGCCCATTTGTAGCACTCCACCGCCAGCCTTTCTTCCTCCGTGGGTAGCGCGCTAATAATCAGCGGGGTCCGGGCCTCGTCGATCAAGATGCTGTCGGCTTCATCCACGAGGGCGAAAAACGGCTCACGTTGGACCGGTTTCTCATCCATCTCGGCGTGGTTTCCCTCGAGCATGGCACCGATCAGGTCGGTTTGTCCTTCCCGTATCCGGCGCAAGAGAAGGCGATCGCGCAAAAAGTCGAAGCCAAATTCCTTAGCCGTTCCGTAAGTCACATCTGCGGCATATGCCCGACGTCGCTCTGCTTGCGACATCTGTGTTTGAATGACACCCACAGAAAGCCCCAGTAACTCGTAAATCGGGTGCATCCACTCGGCGTCGCGCCTCGCCAAATAGTCATTAACAGTGGCCAGGTGACAACCGCGACCAGCCAGGGCGTAGAGGTACATTGGTAGTGTTGCCGTTAGCGTCTTGCCTTCGCCCGTTTGCATTTCCACGATGGCGTGGTGGAACATGGCGATACCACCGAGGATTTGGACGTCGAAATGGCGCATATTGAGCTTCCGCCGCGCTGCCTCGCGGACAAGGGCGTAGGCTTCAACCAAGAGATGTCCCAGTGGTTCGCCGCTGCGGGCCCGATAGCGGAGGGCCAAACTTCGTTTGCGGAGATCGCCGTCGGGAAGCGACTGGAGTTGAGGCTCAAGTTCACAAATCCGCCTAAGAATAGGCTTCCAGCGACTAATCCAGACGTGTGAAGGAATGGGAAGTTTGGCAACAATAGACATAGTGCACTATTATTATCGTTTTACATACTTTTACGTTGACCGCGTGTCGTAAGGGGAATGTAGCTTGATATCTGATTATAGGCCAGACGAACGATCGGGCAGGTGGGCTGTTTTTGGCGGGGAACCACAGTCCGTCAAGATGGTGGTTTTCATTTCTTGCGATAAGCCAATCTAATCTGCGAGCCGCTTGACGGTATCATCGTGACCTATATTTTCCAAGAGATATTATGCCACTTGGGGCACATTTAATTAAGAGCCTATCCCTGATCTCCCCTCTCCCGTTCGGCGGGAGAGGGGTCGGGGGTGAGGGTGGCTCGAATCGCTGCCGGTTTTTTCAATCGATTCCGACGTCCGCTTGCCCTCACCCCAACCCTCTCCCAGAGGGAGAGGGGGACTTTTTGCGGTAGGCTCCTTAAAAGGGGGGACAATGAAAGTCCGCGGATATGAACGTCGCACCTAGAGGGACAAGCGAAGAAAGTTCTGCTATGAATAAGCACCCGACGCCCCGCATACGGTTTTTTGTTGATCCGGAATTGCAGACGCAGTTAGCACTCCGGGTGATCGTCTATTGGGGGATGTGCATTGCCACGGTGGTGCTAATCCTCATCTGCTGGCGGGTCGTTAGCGGTCCGGTCCGACCTTTTTATCGGCATCTCGGCGAGCTATGGTTCCACATCGGCCCTGCCTTGGCGGCCTCGTTTGTTGTGCTCCCGATCGTGGTCATTGACGTGATTCGCGTGAGCAACAGATTTGTGGGGCCCCTACTCCGGTTGCGGCGGTCGGTCCGGAGCCTCGCCGCTGGTCATGATGTGGAGCCGCTAAGATTTCGGAAGGGAGATTTTTGGCGCGGTTTTGCGGACGACTTTAACGCGCTTGTCACCCGGGTCAAAGAACTTGAAATTGCTGCCTGCCGAAATAAGCACATCAGTGTTGATCCATCGCAGGAAGGCGGGCAACTTGCCGAAAGCGATGCAACTCCGGGCCCAACACCGGTGGGCGATATTCTCGCGGTAGGGGGAAATTTGGACGGCCCTGTCATGCACAGGGTGTGACGGGCTTGACTACTCTTCCACCGGTCGAGACGCCCTCTAGTCCTTAATGGTCTCTGTTGCCGCCTTTAGCCGGGTGCCAGACGGCGAGCGACTTGACTTCTCAGTTGGCGGGTTGAATAATCGAGGTGGCATTTTAGTCTGTTGGAACTGGCGCGCGACGCCAGCTCTCCACCAGCAGTCCGAGGTTTTGGACCGGGAGGTCGGCCATGATGAGTCAGACGGGAGAGGTTAGCAAAACTTCGATAAAAGAAATCCTGCTGGCAAAGGGAAGTCACGTTTATACGATTGATCCCGATGCTACCTTGCAGGACGTTGTCGAAGAATTGGTCCAACACAACATCGGTGCGCTAGTTGTGTGCCACCGTGATCCAGACCGGGGTGAAAAAATCCTGGGCATCATCACCGAGCGCGATATCTTGCGGCGATGTGCCTATTCCACGGGCCCGCTAAGCGAGGTCCGTGTTTCGGAAGTCATGTCGCGGAACCTCATTACAGCCCAGCCGGACGACACGGTCGCACACGCCTTGCAACTTATGACGATTCATCGTGTCCGTCATCTTCCGATTGTCCTGGATGGGCAATTAGTCGGAATTATCTCGATCGGGGATGCGGTAAAGGCCCAACTCGAGCACCTTATGCTCGAGAATCGTTTCATGAAGGATTACATCCAAGGCTGAACCCGAATCTCGTCCTACTCGACCTTGGATGTCGTACGCCCGAAATGCTTATCGGCAAATTTGATATATTGTTCCCAGTCATACGCTGTGATATCGTGTTTGCCCGTTCGCAAGTGGTAACCAATACGACCCATTACCGGTTGGTCTGGCGGGGGCATATCTTCCACGGGTAGGCCTTCCGTTCCTAGGAGTTTATACACTGGATCTGCGCCCTTGGCTGCGAGAAACTCCCCGCGGGGATCAGCCCAAAGGTCTTCCGTCGCACTGGCGATATAGACGGGTCGCGGAGCTATCAGGGCAATCAGCTCATGTTGATCCACCGGTAAGGCGTCCTCATTGTTGTTGTACTTCTTGAAATTGTCGCAGAACCAATGAGGAAAACTGGTATTGATTCGCGCGACGGTTTCGCCGAAACGCCGGCGGCTTAGGGCCGCTCCTCCACAACCTGAATTGTTGGAAATGACAATCGCAAAGCGTTCGTCTTGCGCGCCCGCCCACAAAGCCGTCTTGCCCAAACGCGAATGGCCTAGGACGGCTACGCGCTTTTCGTCGATGTCATCGTCGGTCTCAAAGTAGTCCATGGCGCGACTGAGTCCCCATGCCCAGGCCCCAATCGAACCCCACTCGTCGGGTGCGGGCCTGGTTTGACCCTCTTTGTAAAAGAGCGGATGCACACCGTTTTGGAATCCATCGTCGAAATCGGGATCAATGTCCCCGTAGTAAGCCGTGGCAACACCGTAGCCGTGTTCCAAAACCATCTCGATGGGCCAACGACTGGCCGCCGTACCACGGCCTGCCTCGGTGGCACGGTTATTGACGACACCTTCGCCGGGTCGCATCCAACTCGTTGGAATTGAGATCGCTGGGTCGGGATGGACCGCATGATTTCCCCGAAAGTTCAAGCCAAGAAACACGGGCACCGGTCGGGGCGCCTCTTTTGGCAAGTAGATGAGAAGATCCATTCCAGGGCCTTCATCTTTCTTAGCCGAGAAATGAATCCGGACCTCCTTTCGCACAGCTTTACCCCCCAGGGCATTGTCGTCGCGACTTTTAAGAACAAAAGACAAATCTGCAGGGCGGCCCGGAGACCGGCCATAAACGTGGGTTTGGAACAGTTGCAGCAGTTCTGGCCGACGCTTTTGCATCCATGTGGCGGCGTCGCGAACCACCGTCCCGTCCTCGCAGACAAGCGGATCGGGCAAGGTATACGCGGGCACCTTGCTCTCGTCGTAATTGACTGATGGCGCCTCTAATGCATAAAGAAGACTGCCCATAAAGGGCACAGCCACAAACAAGACCAACCGAAGCCAGCTCATGTTACACCTCCAACGATCGGTGACATTGTTAGGATTCTGAGAATGCACTTTCGACACGATACGTGTCCACTGTGTGGCCGATAGTTTAACGAGATTATGGTCAGAATACAACGAACCCAAATTGTCCAAGGTCGGCTTCTCGCTTTACCTGGCTTGCCAAGCAAGGTGTACGGCGAGTGGCAACCAGAGATCTAGTCGGCCGGTGTGCTCGTTTATTGACAGACTTGCTCTCGCAAATCAGGGCATAGCATCGCGTGCTGGCTAACTATATCAGAACGCTGATGTTGATGTGCGCTGGAAAAAAGTGACTTATCTCATAACTGGTTGGATGTAAGCGAAACGTTTTGCGGTCTCTCGACGAGGCGGCCGTCTTCAAGATGTAAGCGGCGCGACATCATGGAAGCAACGAATGGACTATGAGTAACGGTGATCAATATGGCCTGGTTTTCGGCCTGAAGTTCCAGCAACAGTTCGGCCACCTTGCGTCCCGCAACAGAATCTAGGTTCCCTGTCGGTTCATCGGCGAGGATAAGGACAGGGCGAAGGATCAATGCCCTTGCCAAGGCGGCCCGCTGCCGTTCCCCGCCCGAGAGTTCTGATGGTCGATGGTGGGCTCGATGCGAGAGGCCGACTCGCTCCAAAAGGTATTCTGCCCATTGGAGGTGTTCCTTGCTTGGTCTGCCTTGTGCCAGCGAGGGGATCAGGACATTTTCTAAGACGGAGCACTGAGGAAGGAGGTGATGATCTTGAAACACAAATCCAATTTTCTGATTCCTGAACTTTGACAACGAAAGTTCTGACATCCGCGTGATGTCTTCTCCATCCACAATGACGCGCCCACTCGTCGGCCGATCCAACCCGCCGATGATATTGAGGAGGGTGCTCTTGCCCGAGCCGCTCGGTCCCACAATGGCCAAGCTGTCACTTGATGGCACTGAAAGGTCGATGCCCCGGAGGACCTCGACCGGTTCCGCTGATGTCACGTAAGTCTTGGTAATTTGTTCCAAAATAAGAGATGGCATGAAACACCTCAGCAGTGATGATGATTTTGCCGAACCACACAAGGGTCCACCATCAAGTATAACGGACTCGGCGCGCGGGCAGAGGCTGAGATTGGCTATCCGGAACTGGCAAGCCAAACCGCGCAAGTCCTTTGGTAAGGCATCGGAAAGCCGCCTTTACGTGGATACGGCGGTTGCCGGTGTGAGAATGTTTCCGCATTTTGATAACAGATGGCGTCCAAACTCCCCCCGGGCAAATGGGACTCGGCCAGTTTGAGCAAGGCCGACTCAAAATAGAACACTGGGGCAAAAGAACCAAAGCATATTCGCTCGATGGGGATTACACTTGTTAGCCGTTCCAATCCGGCGATTCCTTCCAGCATGCCTAGATCGACATAAACCCATCCTATTGTAACGAGTTTAGCCAGTTGCTGTGGTGGAACTGCACGGTGGCAATTGAGCAACATCAGCCGGAGGGCGGGAAAATCCTCCAGCCAACGGCCCAAGGGCGTTACCTCAACGGGCTTCACCGGCAAGAGTGGATTCTGGGCACGAACATCCTCCATCTCGATGGTGATTTGGATGCCGATTTCACACTTGTGCGCTAAGGCTAGGAGTCGTCCCACCTCCGGTATGTCGAGGGTATAACCGTGATATCCTGGAAAGAGCCTGAGAACGCGCATCTTGTAGTTTTCAACACACTGGCGAAAATCCTCGGTCCAGTCCGGCAACATGGGATTGATCGTCCCACATGGCACCAGAAAGCCATCGCCATATTTGCGGCATTCCTCGTGAAGTCGCGCATTGACCGATGCAATATCCCTATGCAGTAACGATTCGAGACTTCCCGCCCATGCGCAGGTAACCCCTGCGTTCTTGAGGGACCTAACCAATTCCGCGGTCTCTGCACTGTGTATTAGACGAAACGGCCATTGGAAAAGATAAACATGGGTATCGATCAGCCGATAGGAAGAAGCAACTTGTGGTTCACTGTCCGTGACCTGAGCAAAATGCAGTAACGTCGGCCCCGCCATAATGCCGCCCGCGGACAACGAACCGAGAAAACCACGACGGGTTACCGAGTGCGGATCGGTCATACAGGGACTCCCTTTTTCTTCAGAATGGGAGCCAGGAGTTTCTTGAGATTATCTGCCAGGATGAGTCGTTTGGTGTCGTCATCAACTGAGGCTCCCAAGACCTTCCCCAACTGCGTTGCGAAGCTTCGCCCAGGGGCGTCGCTTCCGAAGATGACTCGCCTGGGACCAAGAAGTCGCATTGCCATTTCAGTAAAACCCGAGGTCGGATCACTACCACTTAGTTCGGCGTAGACGTTGGGTGTTTCGCAAAAGGCTCGTAGCCCGATCTCCCAATTACCCCCGCCACTGTGGGCTGCAATAAAGACAGCGTCGGGGTGGCGTCGGGCTAAGCACGCCAGATCATGAGGGGTGGACTCTCCCGGGAGATTGCCTGTGGTCTTAATCCATGTGTGCTGTAGGACAACAGCGTCACAGTCATGGGCCAAAGCTACAATAGGATCAAGGGCCGAATCGCAACAGCGGCGCGCTACCCAGAGCTTGACGCCGACCATGGGACCATCGCGGACATGACGACGAATTTCGTCCAAGCTGGCCACCTGATGGTTAGGATTCACATACACAAAGCCAAACGCCCGGGAGGGAAACCGTTCAATGGCCCGGCGGACCTCGTTGTTGGCTTCCTGCATTTCGTCTGGTGTGGGATCGTACTGCCACTTTGTGCCCATGAAGACGCATACCCGGCCAATCCCTAAGCGCGATGCACACTCCAAGAGGCGTTCGAGCCGCTCTTCGGGCGTCTTGCCGGGTAATCCAAGGAGATGAGTGTGTCCGTCCCAAATCTCCAGCGGGAATGGAAACAACCGCTGTTTGATGTCGGCAAGCCGTGGTGAGAAATCCATTGTCCTAGCGCCTTACTACCGGAAATCTTCGTCAATCAGATCTCACTTGAACTCATCCGCGGCTTAAAGCCCAACCCAAAGTTCCCTCTCCCTCTAGGAGAGGGTTGAGGTGAGGGTAAACCCACGTTGGACTCGATGGAAAAAAACAGGAGCGATTCAAGCCAGTTCCCAGGCCCCTCTCTCGCCGAACGGGATAGGGGACGTGATAGGATAGTCTCTTAGCACATACTACCAAGAAGGATACTCAAATCACACGGCTGTTCGCCCTGGAAATGACAGCGCCTTCCTCCGAACTGAAAAATGATCTGGTAATCCTGCGATAGCCTTGGAGAAAGCGGAACCCATGTCCTCTCGGCGGTTTACTCACGGCACGACCGCCGGTATTGTATTGTTAGGTGCGGTGGATCACAAGAGCTTGAGGTGGGTCACGTCCGGATGAGATGAGCGGAAACGTTTGTCAGGGCCTTTGACTGAGGTTTCTTGCCTTAGACTTAGGATTTACGGGAGCAAAAGGGAGAAGCCGGAGGGGGAACGACCACATGGATCGGCAACGTCATGCAGGCATTGGGCTGTCATTTTGGCCAAGGATATTCTTGATTATTATTGTGAGTTTGGTTGCGATAGGCCAGACCACGATTGGTGCCGAGCTCGCAGAGCAGGATAGACACACAAGTCTCCAATCAGGTGTTGTCAATGCAGGGGAGGTTAAACCTACAGCGACCCGGCCGAATATCCTGTGGCTGACGCTGGAGGACGTCAACTGTCATTTCGGCTGTTATGGAGATTCCTACGCCACCACACCAAATATCGATCGTCTGGCCAAGGAGGGAATCCGATACACGAATGCAATTGCCGGAGCTAGCGTCTGCACACCATGCCGTTCGACCCTAATCACCGGGATGTACTCAGTCACGCTCGGGTCGCAACACCTCCGGTCGCCTATTCGTTTGCCGAAGGAGGTTCGCTGTTTTCCAGAATTGTTGCGTAGGGCCGGCTATTACTGTACGAACAACGTCAAACAGGACTACAACT
>Ga0209508_1002210_pt1 | contig 13319 bp, 15 predicted proteins | sample AD_UKC129_MetaG_FD_184427 | JGI IMG/M metagenome (GOLD analysis project Ga0209508, IMG submission 184427) | Active sludge microbial communities of municipal wastewater-treating anaerobic digesters from Canada - AD_UKC129_MetaG (SPAdes) (version 2) | ecosystem: Engineered > Bioreactor > Anaerobic... | reverse complement strand
CCCCCTCCGGAGGGCGAACGGTCATGTGTCTCGTAAAATCATCTATCATCGTAGAGATGTCCTGTTGGAGCCTGTCCAACTTCATGAGCATGCTTCTCCCCTCCTCCGTAAGCCTGCGACCGGGTTCAAAGAGCCAATGTTTCCCCATTTTTTCACCTCCCGTGATCGTCTCAATTGACAAAAGCCAAAAACTGTCTGATCGAAATGTTATATTTGCTGCATTTATCTTAGCACATTTATCAGCATTTGAACGGCGCTTGCCGTCACAACGATGGACAATATCCAACGGAGCCACCGGTTTCCCTTCAAAATGGCGAAACGAGCGCCCATTGCCCCACCGACGAAGTTTCCGATAGCTAAGAGCATGCCAAGGTAAAAGTCCACTAAGCCATGATATAGAAAAATAGCGAGGCTAAGGGTGGTAAACAAGGCTACGATTACCACCTTTAGCGCGTTAGCGTGAAGTAAATCCTTGCCGGCAGCTCCCACTATCGCCCACAACAAGAAAAAGCCGACCCCTGCCTGTACAAACCCCCCGTATATGCCTATGACGAACATGAAGGCGGCAACGACCCATTTAGATATGGGCACTTCTCGCTCTCGCTCCCACATATCGGGTTTTACTAACAAAAGAACGGCCATCGCGGTTATTAAAACGGCCACTGCGACGCTCAGGTATCGCTCATCGAGATTCACGGCACCGAACGTGCCAACCAAAGCGCCAGCCATGGCCGGCAAGCCAAAAAAGGCGCTATCTCTCACCGTCACTAGCGATTTTTTACGGAATTGATGCGCCGCCACCACATTTTGAAAGAGGACGCCTACGCGATTAGTAGCATTTGCGACAGATACGTCTAAACCCATAAACACCAAAAGCGGTATGGAAAGCAGGCTTCCGCCTCCGGCCAACACGTTTAAAAATCCAGAGCAAAATCCAACTCCGATGACAAGCCCGGCAGAAAGTATCGTCATTTGTCCTCCTCCAATTCCACGTCGTCTTTGCAGATATCGGCCCATCGCCCTTCCGTGAGCCTCGCCAGCTCCTCCGGCGAAACGGGGAAGAAGGCGTGATCGCTCCCCGCAGCGGCCCAAACTACGCCATACTTCAATATATTTTCATCGAGCAAGGCCTGCAACTTCTCCGGGTAACACACGGGCGGCACGCCGCCGATCTTGTAACCGGCATAGTCGTAGACAAAATCCGGCGGAGCCATGTGAACGCGCCTGGCGCTCAACAACTTCTTCACCTTCTGAGAGCTCAAACGACTCGAGCCGGAAAGCAAGGCGAGCATTGGAGAGCCGTCGACCAAAAGCAACAAGCTCTTTAAGATGCTCCCCTCCTCCACGCCGATGGCGTCTGCTGCATCCTTAACGGTAAAAATAGTCTTATCGGTGACCGTGATCTTCCCGCCGTAGCCATGCTCCTCAAGATAAAGCCGCACGCGCTCCACTGCCTCTAAGTCGTTTGCGGATGCGCCTCCTTCGGTCATCTCATCATCCTCCTGTACTGCCATACAAGGATTTGTAAATGGCATAATTGGCCATAACCTTCTTCACGTAGTCGTTGGTCTCTTTATAGGGAATATCTTCGATCCACTCGTCAACCGGAGAATGCTCTTTCAGCCAACGACTCACCGAACCCATCCCGGCATTATACGCTGCCACCGCATATTCTGTCACCCCAAAGCGCTCGATGAGCCTCGAGAGGTGCGCTGCTCCGAGGAGTACGTTGACTTTCGGATCGTAAAAATCGGTGGCCGAAAGTTTTACGCGGCGCGCTTCATCTTCGGCCGTAGATGGCATGAGCTGCATCAGGCCCTGCGCCCCAACCCAGCTGGTGGCATTTGGGTCGAAGGCGCTCTCCTGGCGCATGATGGCCCACACGAGCAGCGGATCCACGCCGAAGCGCTTCGCCTCCGCGAGGACGATATCCGCGAAAGGGCGCGGATACAGAAGTTCCATAAGGGGTTTGGGAAGATCGGAAGCGCCGTCGAGAAAGGAAGAAAGCGGGGTGGCGAGCCTATAGGCTTCTTCTTGCCTGCCGAGCCATGCGGAAAGTTGCGCGGCTCTCAGAGTTGAAGGGGGATCTCCGCGCGACGCAAGCCTTCTCTGTGCCCAATGAACGAAACCCCAGCCTTCCAGTTCGTCCGGCTCACCCTTGAGTTCATCAGGTAATCCGTCGGAAAAGGGCAGATCCCGATGCTCCAGTGGGCTGAGCGCATAGAAACTAAAAGGGTGATTTTTCACCAACTCTTGTCGCAAAGACACGGCCCTTTGGCCGTTGCCCAGGTGCTCTTCGGCGCGCGAAAGCCAATATAGAAAGGCGGCTTGTCTGGCGCTATCGCCGCCAATGGCAATGCCCCGCTCGAAATAGGCCTTGGCAGCTTTGTGATCCCTCTCCTTCCATTTCTCCCATCCGAGCTGCCACAGGATTTCAGCGGCGTACCTCTTTCCGTCGCTTCTCGCCGATAACCTATCCAAAAAGTCTTCGATTTTATCCGTTTCGCCCAGCTTCAAGTGGAGGGAGGCCAAAAACGAGATGGCCGCCGCACCCGCTTCATCGTCCATATCGGCTAGGCGCTGAAGCGCCGTACTCGCCTCAGCATTATCTTCGAGCGCAGCGATACCTATACGGTTTACAGAAGAAAGCTGGTATCCGCCCGCTGTCGAGGCCAAACTTTCCCACAACTTCACTGAGTCGCTCACCTCGCCGAGGCGATAAAGGGCATAAGCCCTGTAATAACGGGCTTTTCTCTCCTTGCCCGGCGCGGATTCTCCGGCCTCAAGTAGCGATACGGCCTCGCTCCTGCGGCCCTGAAGATAAGCGGCGTATCCGAGGGCAAAAGATACGGTAGGATCATAGGGCTTTGGCAGACTCTTGAGTATGGAGAGCGCCTTGCCGTGAAGGGGGGCAATCTCGAGCATCTCGAGGGCATATACATAAGATGGGTTAGCAAGAGAAAGCAACCCCTCGAGCGCCTGCTTTTTCTGCCCATCGTCGGAGGCTTCCTGCCTCATCGTGAGGAGCCATTCCGCTTTTTCCTCTTCGGATATGGCCATGCGGGCTAAGGCATAGGCCACGTAAAAGCGCAACTCCTTCGGGCCCTTTTCCCACAAATAATAAGCCAGCGCCCTCGCCTGATCTTTGCGCCCCATCCTTTCTCTCCCGAGCACGATGAAGAAATCGGCGTAAGGGCCGACGCTCTCGGGGAAAAGGGGTCTATTTTTCCCCAAGAGTTCGAGCGCGGCTTCAAATTTTCCTTGTATCCACCAGGCGTTGGCGATCAAAGCTGCCTCTTTAGGAGAGAGGCCATCCGTTCCCCTCGCCTCAAAGACGGCGTCCAAGGCGGCCCATTTTCTCTCCCAAAAGAGCCCTTCCACTTCCGACGAAGTCGCAGGCGAAGCCAATAAGCCTAGTATGGCCACCTGACAGAGTAGCACCAATGCCCACTTTGCAGTCTTTTTACTCATGTTATGTCTAAGCCTTGTCTGCATAACTAAAGTGGACTGCAGAGATCACAACTGTCGCATTTCTCCTCTTTTTCGGCAGGAAGTTCGCCATCTTGCGCAAAGCTGTCATAGTGCTCGAGCCAGCGCGGTCTGCCGTGGTGACAGGCTTTTAAAAACCTGACAAAAGCCACAAAACGATCCAGACAAGCGGGCGTTATATAATGCTCCACGGCACAGGCATTGAGCTCGGCCTCGTCCTCGGGAAGCCCCAAGATATCTCTGAAGAAGTCGCGCACCAATTTTTCTCTTTCCAGAAGCCTCTGCGCCTCTTCGACTCCCTCTTTTGAAAGCTCAAGATATCCGTATGGTTCCTGAGATACCAAGCCCTGCTCCTTGAGCCCGTTGAGGATTCCCACAACGGTGGGAGCCCTGACGCCCATGGCGTGCGCCAGGTCTTTCACGCGCACGACTCTCTGCTCTCTTTGGAGCTTATATATGGCTTTGAGGTAATCCTCTCTCCGCACTGTAAGTGCAAACATCTTTAGCACCACCTATAATTTTTAGCCTTACGCATAGTATGCAGCCTTTCGCCGCCCCCTGTCAAGCGTAGAGAACTGATTGTTGACAAAATGATACAGATGTGTATTATTTGTATCGATAAATTCCCTAAAAGGAGAGGTCAAGCGTGAAGCTCGGCCTTAGACTGAAAACGCTAAGAAAGGCAATCGGCCTGACGCAGCAAGAACTCGCCGATAAAGTGGGGGTCAGCCGCGTATACATCCAAACGCTGGAGGCCAATCGCCGCCTTCCATCCATGAAGTTGCTCGAACGCCTGGCTGAGGCCTTAGGCGTCGATGTGTCGGAGCTCATTCAATCCCAGCCTGCGAAGGGATCCAACCGCATGGATCTGGAAGAGCTGTTGGAGCGCGAAGACATCGAGGTGTGGTATCGGAGCAGGCGTCTCTCCCCCAGAGAGATACAGCTGGTCCAACGCCTAATCGAGGCTGCCGCAGAAGATTGGGAGGCCGAAAACGATGAGCGCAAGGATTGAGATTCCATCCCCTCCTGAGTTCGTTCCGTCCTGGGCGTGGAACGAAGCTCACCAATGGCAGAACTTAAGCGATTTTGACATCCTCATTAAAGCAGAGTCTATCTGTTCCTGCTCGATAGAGCTCATGTATAAGTCCCTAACACCCAACCTGTGGGGCTTCAACCTGAAGAGAGGCGGCAAGGCGCGAATCATTATAAACGCCCTGCTCTCTCCGCGATGGAGGCGATTTGCCCTCTTTCACGAGATATACCACCTCATTCACCATCCTAAAGGCGAGAGGTTTTGGTCGAGGACAGCCACTCCGCTCTCCAGTTTCGAATATGAGGCAGACATGTTCGCCTGGGCGGCGATGTGGCAAGAATTCGAGGAGGCCGCGCACCAGTGAAGCGTCTCCCTTTCTTTTTGCCCATGGCCTCGTGCCCTCACCGCTGCATCTACTGTGACCAAATCTCCATAACAGGCAAAAGCGCTGCGCCTTCGCCAGACGACGTCGCCAGACAGCTGGCGCTGGAAAAAGAACCGCTCGAGGTGTGCTTCTTCGGGGGAAGCTTTACGTGTCTGCCGAAGGAAAGGCGCGAGGCTTATATAGGGGCTTTTTTGAAAGCGCCTCAGGGAAGCAGGCTGCGCTTTTCGACCCATCCACTCTGCGTAAGCCGGGCAATCTTGAGCGGGTTCGCGGGGCTTTCTCTCGCGAGCATCGAGGTGGGGATTTCAAGCCTCGACGACGCTGTGCTTTCAACCTGTCGAAGGGGATATAGGGGGCAAGAGGCGGTCGAAGCCATAAAAGAGATATTAAACTTCTCCTACCCTGTCGGAGTTCAACTCATGATAGGCCTCCCGGGGCAAAGCGAAGAGAGCAGCATGGAAGACATAGATAGGCTCGCTTACGTTAAAGGGCCAAGGGATATGGAGCTAAGGATATATCCATGCCTGGTCATAGAGGGGACGCCGCTTGCGGAGATGGTCCACTCGGGAGCTTATGTCCCGCTTTCTTTGGAAGAGTGCGTTCGTCGGTCGGGCAAACTGCTTCAGCGCGCCCGCAGCCTGGGCTTTACGATCCTCCGCGTGGGGCTTTTAGAGACGACTTCCTTAGCCAAATCGGTCATAGGAGGACCATACCACCCGGCGCTCGGCGAACTGGCGAGAGCCGAGGCGTTAGCGCTTGAACTTACACGACTTTCTCCCACCGGCCCCTGGGTGCTTCCTTCCGCCTCAACTTCTCTGCTGTTGGGACACGGGGGGTTTGGGCTGCGCCGCCTCGCCCGGATGGCGGGCATGAGCCCGGATGCGGCGAGAAGCCTCATATCGTGGCGGTAGTGAAAGTTTAACATAAACTCCGGCCCTATGAACAATCTTGCTAATATGTTATAATACTTGCCGTCTTTGTCCTTACAATGCGCAAAACAAAATTGAGGTGAATTTCATGTCAGAGGTCAGTCGTCGAAAAATAATCATCGCAGACAGCGCCTTAGCTTTAATCGCCTTTATATGGGGCATAGGATTTGTCGCTACCAAAGACGCCTTAAGCACTTTTCCCCCGTACTGGTTATTAACCATACGTTTTTCTGGGTCATTTTTACTAATGCTCGTTATCTTCAAAAATCGTCTCAAAAAACTTACAGCGCTTGACGTAAAAGCAGGAATGCTTACAGGAATATTCTTATTTTTAGGATTTGCTTTTCAGACTGTAGGTTTAAACTACACAACGGCAAGCAAACAGGCTTTTATAACAGGGACATACGTGGTAATCGTTCCATTTCTTGTATGGGCTGTTAAAAAGGCCTTCCCCGGTTATGTGTCTTTTGTAGCTTCTTTTTTGTGCTTGATCGGCCTGGCTTTACTTACCTTGGAATGGAGCGAAAACCCTTTCGCAACTGCGAGCAAAGGCGATTTGCTTACCTTGTTTTGCGCTCTTTTCTTCGCCTGCGACATTATTCTCGTCGAGCATTTTGTGCAAAAGATGGATCCTTTAGCTTTCGCTACGCTTAAAGTGGGCACCGCAGCTATTTTAAGCCTGACATGTGCGCTTTCGCTTGAAAAATGGCCTTCATCTATAACGCCGAGAGCTTGGTTGAGCATGGTTTATTTGACACTTTTTTGTACTGTATTTGCCTATTCAGTACAAAATATGGCCCAAAAATTTACCCCTTCCACTCATGCTTCCATTTTGCTGAGTCTCGAATCCGTGTTTGGGGCCCTATCCGGCATAATATTGTTGGGCGAACTTTTTACGCCCCAAATGATTTTGGGAAGCGTGCTCATCTTTATCGCCATTTTGTTCACAGAGTTAGGACCTAAAACCTTAAAACGGGTTTTCTTCTCCGCTACAAAAGAGCAAGCGAAAAGCTCTCCGAGAGGCCTCTAAATTTTTCAGTTATTCCTCGGCTTTATCGTTTGCCCTTTCTCGCGTTTTGCGATATCTTTCCCTCGTAGAGTAGCCGCTTTGCTCACTTTATCTCCAAATAAACGCGAGACAGGACACGGCAAAACAGCTGAAGGTGGCACCATTGCTACATTTACTTTAATAATATAATACGCTTTAAGGAGGAAGGGCGATGACGACTAAACTGCAAGAAATGACGTGGGAGGACGTTAAGGAATATTTATCACACGACGAACGAATCATGATACCCGTCGGAAGCACCGAACAACATGGCGCATTCGCGCCATTAGGTACCGATACCATCGTAGCTTTGTCTTTGGCTGAAGATGCGGCAAGCAAAACCGGCGTTTTGGTAACTCCTCCGCTGTGGTTCGGGTGGAGCCCACACCACATGGTTTTGCCGGGCACCATTACGATTAGACCGATAGTGTTATCGGAGCTATTGTTCGATGTAATTCGATCGTTGCATGCTCATGGTTTTCGTAAATTCGTCGTGATAAACGGGCATAGGATAGTAAACATTCCTTGGATGCAGATAGCGGCCTCTCAGGCACAAGAAGGGCTCAAAGTGAAAGTGGCAATTTTCGACCCCGCTTATATGAGCAAGGAGGTCGCGAAAAACCTCGGCTTCGGCAAAGTGGGGCACGCCGAAGAAATAGAGATATCGCACATGCTCTACAAAAAACCGGAACTTATAAAGAAAGACAAGATCGCTCGCGACCACGTCCCGCCGGAAAAAAATCTATATTACATAGACCCTGCCGATGCGCGCGACACATTATGCTACGTCCCGAGCACCTTAGAAGATCAAAAAAGGTTGGTCGAAGCCACGGGTGACGCCATCTCCGGAAGGCCTTCGCAAGCTTCTGCAGAAAAAGGGAAACTCTATCACGAACATTTAGTAGATAGATTGGTAATGGTATTAAAAGAACTTTAAGGGGGTAATCAGATGAGCAGAGGGGAAAAGTTTTTGATATGGGCCATGATAGCAGCCATATTGCTTTCTAACCCGCCGATATTGATTTGGGTTAACGCTATTTGCAAAGCCAAACCTTTACTCTTCGGATGGCCAACTTTATGGGTATATCTCACTGCGGTATGGACAGCCGTAATAGTCATATTCATTTACGCGGTATCAAAAGAAAAGCCATTGCAATTATAAACCGTAAAAGAAGGTGATCGACATGGAAAGATGGGTAATTGGCACGGCAATACTTTTCCTTTGGGTTGCAGCAATGATCTTGGTTACTTGGCTAAGCACAAAATACAGGCGCCTCTCTGTAACTGACTATGCCACAACGGGCGGCACCCTCGGACTTTTAACTCTGTTTTTGACATACAGCGCTACCTATCACAGTTCTTACGCCTTTATGGGCACAACCGGGGCGATATACACCCACGGAATAGGTTGGTGGAACAACATACATTGGACGGTGATGCCCGGCATTTTCCTTTGGATACTCGGCAAAAGAGTTTGGGCGTTGGGCAAGAGGCGCGGGTATCTTTCCATCGGGCAGTTCACCGCCGGGGTATACGAAAGCGGAGGCACAAGCGCCAAGATGTTGGGCCTTTTGGTCGCTGTTATTTCTATAGTATTCGTCATTCCCTACACCGCCATGCAGGCCTTGGGGATATCTTATCTGTTTCAAATCGTAAGCGATGGGCGCATAGGTTTTACCCAAGGGCTTGTAATATTTATCTTTTTAATGGTCTTTATCACTTGGCTCGGGGGCATGCGCGGCGTAGCCTGGACCGACACCGTCCAAGGCATTTTTATGCTCGTTGCAATGTGGGTAGGCGGGTATATGGTAGTTTCTTCTGCCTTCGGCGGAATCCTTAACACATTCGCAGAAGGGGTAAAAAGTGCGCCTGAGGCATTTTCGCTTCCGGGCTTAAAGGGGGCATACACTTACCGCTTTTGGGTATCTCAGTGGACTACCATCACGATAGGAATGATAGCCATGCCACACATATTCATTCGCTATTTCGCCGGAAAATCCTTACATGTGCTCAAGTGGTCGGCGGTCTTTTCTTCTTTGTATCTCACATTCCTCTATATTTTTGTGCCTGCGGTTGGTATAGTAGCTAAATTAGTTTATCCGAGCGCAAAAAATCCGGATATGCTTTTCCCCGAGCTACTGCTACAATATACACCCTTCGCGATAGCAGCATTTGCCATGGCTGGCGCAATGGCAGCAGCCCTATCCACGGCAGATTCGCAACTCCATGCAGCAAGCAGCGTCTTCACTGTAGATGTTTACAAGCCTTATTTCAAACGCGACGCAGACGAACGACACCTTTACCATGTGGACCGTGCCTTTGTGTTGATATTCGGCGTTATTTGCGCCTGGATAGCCTTTCAAAAACCTGGTTTATTCTTAAACATACTGCAGATGACCAATAGCGGAACCGCCGCAATGGCTCCGGTAATCTTTCTGCCGCTATTTTGGGAGAAGTCCAACGCAAAAGCTGCCCTAACCGCCGTGATAGTGGGCGAACTTATCGTGCTATTTACCACTTTTATACTACCAAACCCGCTCGGGATACTCTCGGGGTTATGGGGACTACTCGGATCAACAGCGCTCTTCGTCGGTCTCTCATTGATTTTTAAAGGCGAAGCTTCGGTCAGGGCGACGGTTAAAGAGCTAAAGACGCTATTCGTCGAATAAAGCCTGGCGGGCTTGGCCAATTCGAACCGGCGCCCACAACGTAGGAGACAACCGAAGCCCGGAATTGATTCGCTGCCACCAGGCGCCAAGCAATCGATGTCGTTCATGGTCGCTCTTGTGCCAAAAATGGGAAGGTTTTATACTCTTTGGGTGATCAAAGAAGGAGGTGCTGTATAAGTGAAAGTCATCGCGATTAACGGAAGCCCGAGAAAAAACTGGAACACCGCTACTTTGCTCGAACACGCCCTTAAAGGGGCTGCGTCAGCCGGTGCCGAAACGAAGATGGTCCACCTTTACGACCTCAACTACAAAGGCTGCATAAGCTGTTTTGCATGCAAACTAAAAGGCGGCGAAAGCTTTGGAAGGTGCGCCGTAAAAGACGACCTTGCCCCTGTTTTGAACGAAATAAACGAAGCAGGCGCCCTTATTTTAGGGTCTCCTATATATTTTGGCGATGTTACGGGAGAGATGAGATCTTTTTTGGAACGGCTCTTTTTTCCTAAACCCATATATGAACCAGATATATTAAGCACGCTGCCTAAAAAAGTTCGCACTGCCTGGATTTACACCATGAACCTGACCGAAGAGCTCGCAAAAGAGATGGGCTACGAGAGGATGTTTAAAAATAACGAGGCTCTCCTTGAGATGTTTTTCGGCCCGTGCGAATCGCTAATGTGTTACGATACGCTGCAATTTGACGACTATTCCAAATACGCCGCAAGAAGATTTGACGAAAAAGCAAAAAGGAAGCGCTACGAGGAAGCTTTCCCGAAAGACTGCGAGCGGGCTTTCGAGTTGGGCGTAAGGCTTGTAAAATAAAGCGTAATGTAAATGGCCTCAGGCGATGTCAACATCAATTGCATAAGCAAAGACCGTAGCAGAAGTGGGTATATTTCCAATCGACCCACCAAAGTTGACAAGCTGTAATACTATATGTAAACTTGCCGCAGGGCAATGGTTTACAAAACAGGCGGAGGTGACTATGGACAGCTCTCAGCTCCAGACCTTGTTTCAGGAAAAGATAGAGACAATGCCAAACAAGGCGCGGCGCGTAGTGGAGTACCTGCTCTCTCATATGAGAGAGGCGGCCTTCCAGTCGATAGCCGAGGTCGCTCAGGAGCTCCAGGTCTCGAAGGCACAACTGGTGCGCGTAGCCAGGATGCTCGGCTTCAAGGGGTATACAGAGCTCAAGTTGGCGCTGCAAGAGGCAATACTGGAACAGGTGAACCCTGCTGCGATGCTGGCCAAGGTGATCGAAAGCAAGGAGAGCCTCCCCGAAAAGATCCTGCAAATAGAACACGCCAACCTGGACGACACGTGGCGACTCCTCACTGAAGAAAAAATCTCTCGATTCATAGAGCTCGTCCCCAAAGCGACTACGATATACTGTCTCGGCTGGGGTATATCTTCCCTCGTAGCCGAGTCGCTCCACATGCGGTTACGGGTGATGGGGCTGAACGGCACCCTCATGAAGCGCGGCTCTTTGAGCCTCACAGAACAAGCCCGCGCTATAAGAAAAGATGACATGCTGATCGTCTGCGAGCTGCCCAGCTATGTGGCAGAGGTAACAGAGGTAACGGAACGGTCTGCCGCCCAAGGCGCTGTCGCGGTAACCATCACGGACAGCCCAGCAGCACCGGTCTGCCGCCACGCTTCGCTCTCGTTTTTCGTGACCGCGGCGAGCCCCACCTTCGGGAGCAGCATATTGAGCCCGCTCTTTTTGGTGCACGTCTTGACGTCGGCGCTGGCCACCAACTTGGGCGAGAGCGCACGCAAGGCGCTGGAGGAACAAGCTCAATACCTGCACGACCGGCGCATATTTCACCCGGTCTTCGGCCTCAAGTATTAATCATAATCAAAGGGGTGCGGCCTATGTCGGATAAAAGCACCTTACGACGTAATATAACTACCGGAAGGTGGGTCATATACGCCCCATCTCGAGGGCATCGCCCTCATGATTTCGCAAAGGAAGACAAAAAGAAGCGTGCCCTTCCCTCGCACGACCAAAATTGTCCTTTTTGTCCCGGCAACGAAAAGGCCCTGCTAAGCGTCCTTTATCAAATGCCCTCAAACGATCCCCCGGGCTGGAAAACCAGGGTGGTGCCCAACAAGTTCCCGGCCCTCACCGTCGACGGAAACCCCGAGAGGAAAAGCGATGGGATATACCTTTACATGGAAGGATACGGGGAGCATGAGGTGATAATAGAAAGCCCTCAGCACGATATAGATATAGCTGCCATGTCGCCGCAAGAAGTGCTTGCTGTGGTCAAAACCTACTCCAGCCGATACAGACACCTCAGAAGCTTTCATAAAAATATGATGATCATCCTCTTTCGGAATCACGGCCCCACCGCCGGCACCTCGCTGATCCATCCCCATTCGCAGATAATCGTTACCAGCTTCGTCCCACAGCACGTCCGCCTGCGGGAGGTCATCGCCCAACGGCATTACGACACATGGGGCAGGTGCTTGTACTGCGACATCATAAGACAAGAAACGAGCGACGGGCGTCGCCTCGTAGCCGAGAATGACCACTTTCTCACTTTTGTGCCCTTCGCGGCAGAAGTACCGTTCGAAATGTGGATAATGCCCAAGGCGCACCAGGCAGACTTCGGGGATATATCGGAGGAAGAAGAGGAAAGCTTTTCAGTGGCGCTTCAGAATGCCCTCCGCTCGCTTCGAGAAAAGCTCGGCGATCCAGATTATAACTTCGTCATCAACAGCTCTCCGCAATACCGCGGGGGCGAGCCTCATCTTCACTGGCATCTCAGGATAATGCCGCGCCTCACCACCCCCGCGGGTTTCGAGATCGGCTCCGGGGTCACTATAAACCCATCGCTGCCCGAGGTCGATGCCGCTTTTTTGCGCGCCTAAAATTCCAACCTTTCACCCGGCTGAAGTATAACGACCTTGCACACTCCGGACACGAGACGCTTGAACTCCTCAGGATCTGCATCTATCGCGGGGAAGGTTCCATAATGCATCGGGATCGCCATCTTGGGCTTTATCATCTTGACAGCCTTGGCAGCGTCCTCCACGTCCATGACGAAGTTTCCCCCTATGGGCAGAAGCGCCACATCGATGCCATCATCTGCCAAAAGCTGCATCTCCACTGTCAACCCCGTATCGCCAGCGTGGTAGAGTTTCTTTCCTTCCACCTCGATCAAAAAGCCACAGGGCGTCCCGCCATAGAGCATCTTTTCGCCTTCCTCTATGCCAGAACCATGCCACGCCGGCGTGAGTTTGACCCTGCCGAAGGGGAAGCGCGTTCTCCCTCCCACATGCATAGGACTACATTTGACCCCCTTGCCTGCCAGGTAATGGCAGAGCTCGAAATTTGTCACCACTGTGGCGTCACATCTCTTCGCGATGTCTACGGTATCGCCCAGGTGATCGCCGTGACCGTGGGTCACGAAGATGTAGTTCACGGCAGCGAATTCCCCCTTGCCGGCCGAGGCTTTGGGGTTTCCCGAGAGAAACGGATCGATCAGGGCATTGAGGCCTTCGGCCTTCACATGAAACGCCGAATGGCCCAAATAGGCAATCCTAACCATGCTCGCAACCTCCTTCCTTATTTGCAAAAACTTCCCGCTTTGAAAAATACCTTAATCTAAATAATAACCTTCTTGAGAAGGCGACGCAAGGCCCGACAAACGCGAGCCGGCTCGTGGCGCATCCCTCTCGGGTCGTCGAGCCAAATACATGCACCGTATTTCGGGACCTCTTGCTTAAAGGTAGGGGCGAAAAGCCCGACTGCTGGCACGCC
>Ga0209508_1002206_pt1 | contig 13326 bp, 13 predicted proteins | sample AD_UKC129_MetaG_FD_184427 | JGI IMG/M metagenome (GOLD analysis project Ga0209508, IMG submission 184427) | Active sludge microbial communities of municipal wastewater-treating anaerobic digesters from Canada - AD_UKC129_MetaG (SPAdes) (version 2) | ecosystem: Engineered > Bioreactor > Anaerobic... | reverse complement strand
TGGAGAAAGTAATGGTTCCAGATACCCAGTTACTTCCTAATGATGCACCAGCAACATCTATTTGGACATTACCATTAACAGATCCCAAATTAGAACTTCCTGATAGAGAATAGTTTATATTTCCACTACCCCATGTACCCCATGCTAGACCATATTCGGGTGCTAGACCATATTCGGGAAATGGAAGAAGTCTGGTATGAAATCCTACACCAATCCAGCTTGACGTGCTTATATTAGCAGCAAATGCAGGAACCACTAAAAGAACGAGAACCAATAATAAACCTAATTTCTTCATATCTCTTTGACCCCCTTAGGATTTTAATTTTTTAAAATAAACTTTATAATTCACTGGTAAGTTACGTACCCTTCCCTTACCAGTTTCTTTGTTTTGAGGGGCAACCTAAAGGTTTCTCTTTCACCTCCTTTCTTGCCACCTCAAAATTTTCTTAACTAACTGTTATTTTACTAAAAATCTTTTTTATGTCAATAGTTTATGATAAACTTTAACATGCAAACGTTAAGCAAAAAGCAAAAAGAAGTACTGGAATTTATAAAAGACTTCTGGGAAAGAGAAGGTAGATTCCCTACAGTAAGAGAGGTCTCAAAAGCTCTTGGATTTAATTCCTCAGGTTCAAGCTTTTTTCACATGAAGGCTCTTGTAAAAAAGGGATATCTTAGCCAGGATGAAAATGGAAGATTTTATTTAAAAAACTTCTCAGGAGAAAATTATGCCTATCTTCCTCTTTTAGGTATTATAAAGGCTGGTATTCCAGTAGAATCTCCTGAAATTATAGATGATTATATTCCTGTCCCTGAAAGGATTGTAAAGAGTAAAGAAGGGGCATTTCTCCTTAAAGTAAAAGGAGATAGTATGGAAGGTGCTCATATTCTTGATGGAGATTTAGTCATTGTACAAAAGCAGAATTTTGCAAATAAAGGAGATATTGTAGTGGCACTTATAGGGGATGAGTCCACAGTAAAGATATTCTCTGAAGAGAATGGTACTTTTTGCCTTAAACCTGCTAATGAAAAATATTCTATTATATATCCACCTTTTTCTATCATTGGAAAAGTAATAGGACTTTACAGAATTTTTAGATAACATTAAATAATGGAGGGCTTACCATGAAAATAGCAAATAATATTATTGAACTTATAGGTAATACCCCCTTGGTAAGATTAAATAGTATTACAAAAAATTGTTATGCGGAAGTAATTGCAAAGCTTGAATTTTTTAACCCAGCAGGAAGTGTAAAGGATAGAATTGGATTTTCTATGATAGATTCCGCAGAAAAAGAAGGAAAATTAAATAAAGATACGATAATCATAGAACCTACATCTGGGAATACAGGAATTGCTCTTGCTTTTATATGTGCTGTAAAAGGATATAAGTTAATCTTAGTAATGCCTGAAAATATGAGTCTTGAGAGAAGAGCTCTTCTTCGTGCTTTTGGAGCTGAAATTATCCTTACGCCTAAGGAAAAAGGTATGCAAGGAGCTATCAATAAATTGCAGGAGATTGTAGAGAAAGAGCCAGAGAAATATTTTGTCCCAATGCAGTTTGAAAATCCTGCAAATCCTGAAATTCATAGGATAGCTACTGCAGAGGAGATATGGAGAGATACCGATGGAAAAGTAGATATAGTAGTGGGAGGAGTAGGAACTGGAGGAACCCTAACAGGAATAGGTGAGGCATTAAAATCCAAAAAACCTGAGGTAAAAATCATAGCAGTTGAGCCTGCAAAATCTCCAGTCCTTTCTGGAGGAAAACCATCCTCTCACAATATTCAAGGAATAGGAGCAGGTTTTATTCCAAAGGTTCTAAATACAAAGATTTTAGATGAGATCATTCAGGTAGAAGACTCTGATGCCATAAATATGGCTAAAAGACTCATGAAAGAAGAAGGTATTTTATGCGGAATATCTTCAGGCGCTGCTGTTTATGCAGCCATAAAGGTAGCTGAAAGAGAAGAAAATGAAGGTAAAATGATTGTAGTAATTCTTCCTGATACTGGAGAAAGATATATCTCTACCGAGCTATTTGAAGAATATAGGACTTAGTAAGTAAAAGAACTTCCCCCTATAAATTCTCTTAATATAGAAGTCATAGGTACCTCTGTAGGAGAAAGAGGTAAGAAGTGGGAAAGGATATCAAGAAGTCTTTTTGCCTCTGGATACTCTGGATAATAAGATGGCAAAACCTTTAACATGGGCTCTGCAAAAAGTTTAAGAACTGAAAATTCATATACTAAGGCAGAGTTAAACATCACATCAGCTATTTCCTGGGTAGGAAATATATAAAGATCTTCTGCTCTCCTTACTGATGGCCATTGTCTGATAGAATCTATGGCTCCATATCCTCTAAATATACTATCCCTTACAATTCTTCTTATAAGTCTGGAATCAGTAGTAGGAACCCTATTCTGATTATCAATATTAAGATGGGTTAAAGCACTTACAAATATATGATACTTCATATATCCTGGGACAAGTGTTGTTAAGTCTGGATTTAATGCATGAATTCCTTCCATTACTATTATGCTTCTATTATCAATTTTTACCACCTTCCCTGACTTTTCTCTCCTTCTCTTTTGAAAATTATAATGAGGAAGCTCAACCTCTCCGCCATTCATAAGGATATTTAGATGCTCATTAAGAAGAGGGATATCCAGAGCATTAGGATTATCAAAATCATAATTTCCAAATTCATCCCGAGCTATATATTCAGGAGGTAAGAAATAATCATCTGTTTCAATTACTATAGGGTTTAAACCATTAACCTTTAATTGGATTTGAAGCCTCTTGCTAAAAGTAGTCTTTCCAGCTGAGGAAGGACCAGCAATTAATACCAGTTTAAGATCTGGAAGTTTAGAACAGATTTCATCAGCAATCTGTGCAATCTTCTTCTCGTGCAGTGCTTCTGCTACTTTTATCACCTCAGAAACTTCACCTTTTTCAATGGTTTCATTCAAAGAAGAAACATCTACAAGACCTAAAATCTCAATCCAATTTTTATACTCATAGAAAGCTTGAAAAAGCTTAACGATCTCTTTAAACCCGCTTAGTTTATTTATATCTTTTTCGTCTGGTAGTATCATAATAAAACCAGGCTGATATAGTTTTAAATCAAATGTTTTTAAATAAGAGGTAGATGGCACTAAGGGGAGAAAGGAATATTCAAAATGATCTCCTATACAGTAAAGAGGAATCTGATGGTAAGGGATATATTTTAAGAGTCTAATTTTATCATCATCATTTCTCTCTTCAAATATTTTTAAAGCCTCTTCCTTAGTCACATATTTTTTTTCAATAGGTAGATCTTTTTCAGCAATTTCTTTCATCTTTTCCTTAACTTTCTCTAAGTCCTCTGCTTTGGGTACATAATTTCTAAACCTACCATAAAGACTCTTATGATAGGAATGTTCTACTGTAGCTTTGTATTCGGGCATTACTTGAGAGACAGCAAAATTCAGAAGGAAAATAAAGCTCCTTTCAAGAATTCTCCTACCATAATTAGAACTTGAGCCTATAAAATCTAATCTAATATCATCATTTATCAAAAAATTAAGATCCTCTATCTCTCCATTCACTCTTGCAGCTACAGGAATCTCACCCTTATCAAGAAGTTTGCAACATATATCTCTGTTACCATCTATAAACTCCTTAATAGTAAGAGGGTTTTCAAAGGATAATCTTATAGCACCTCTAAGTTCTACATTGATCAAAGTTAAGTCCTCCATATTTTAAAATTTAAAATATCTAATTTTTAGTTTATAATAAATTTAGTCTTTTTACAAAGAAAGGAGAAAAAATGAAAAAGTTTCTCATCCTCATAATCTTTTCTTGCCTAATACTTTTCTCTTTAACCTATGCTCAGGATAACCCTCCTAATACCCCCATTAAGCTCATAGGACTCACTATCTCCGAAAATATAGACCAGGATGAATATGGACTAACAATAATTGATGGAATTTTTAGCATAATTAATTTTGAAGAAATCCCAAACGCAGATTCTTTTCCTGTATACTCTCGCTGGATAGGAACTGGTAGTCACAATATAGAAATTAACCTCCTAACTCCAGAAAAAGACAAGGTACTTTCTCAATTGACCGATACTTTAGATTTAACAGAAGAGAATGAAGTCATATATGCCTTTGATTACTTTGAAGATGTATCCTTTGAAAAAGCAGGGATATATTGGGTACAGGCAAAGGCAGATGGGCAAATAGAGAAAGAGATCCCTCTATTTGTTACTGTGGGAGATTCAGATATACCTAATCTGGAATCTCTTGATAAAGCCCCTATTCTACTCTTTTCAGTTCCATCCTTAGATGTATATGAAAATGACAATGGACTTATTACAGTATCTGGCGTTTTTGAATACTACCAAACTCAGAAACTTCCATTCACAGATACCTTCATTATTGCTACCTCATGGCTCTCAGGAAATGGAAACTTCACCCAACATGTAGAGATCCTCTCTCCTGATGGCACTATGTTAGCTTCTACAGAGCCTCAACTGTTAACAGCTGAGTATGCTTCTGTAGCAGTACTCACTGATTATATTCAGAATCTTTCTTTTGAAAAAGAGGGAGACTATTTAGTAAAGATTTATTTAGACGATAAAGAAGTGGGAAATTTTGTTATAAAAGTAGTAAAGTCAGAATAGAACATATAGGTGGAGGGCTGAGGTCAGCCCTCCATTAATCTTTAAACCTCAATATCATTCAGGGTTAATATTCCTATAAATTAGGAAAATTTATGGAATTAATTTAAAGTTTTTTAAAAATTCCTCACAGAAACTTGTGTTATACTAAATTAAGGTCAAATTAAATAAGGAGGTATGGAAGATGCCTTTAGTAAACCCTAAGGAGTTATTTAAAAAGTGTTATGGTAAATATGCCATAGGCGCATTCAACGTTAATAACATGGAGATCCTCCAAGGAGTAATTGAAGCAGCAAAAGAAGAACGTTCTCCTCTAATCCTTCAAATATCCAAAGGGGCAAGAAATTATGCAAAGCTTGTATATCTTATGAAACTTGTAGAGGCAGCTCTTCAAGATGCACCTGATATTCCTATAGCAGTGCATTTAGACCATGGGGATAGTGTAGAGCTATGCAAGGAGGTAATTGATGCAGGATTCACCTCTGTAATGATTGATGGATCACATCTTCCCTTTGAAGAAAATGTGAGGATTACAAAAGAAGTAGTAGATTATGCTCATCCTCGTGGCATAGCAGTAGAAGGTGAGCTTGGAAGATTAGTAGGCATAGAAGAGCATGTAGTAGTATCAGAAAGGGAAGCTACCTATACAGATCCTGATAAAGCAGTAGAATTTGTAGAAAGAACAGGAGTAGATTCTTTAGCTATAGCAATAGGGACAAGTCATGGAGCATATAAATTCAAAGGAGAGCCAAAGCTTGACTTTAATATATTAAGGGAGACTGCTAAAAAACTTCCTGGATTCCCATTAGTACTTCATGGAGCTTCATCAGTCCTCCCAGAATATGTGGAAAAGGCAAATAAATATGGGGCAAAATTAGGAGGAGCTAAGGGAGTACCTGAGGAGATGATAAGAGAAGCTACAAAAATGGGAATATGTAAGGTGAATATTGATACTGATTTAAGACTTGCAGTAACAGCAACTATAAGAGAAGTCTTTGCCTTACATCCTGAAGAGTTTGACCCAAGAAAATATCTTGGTCCTGCCAGAGATGAAATTAAAAAGTTAGTAGTACATAAGTTAAGAAACGTTCTTGGTTCCAGCGGACAGATTTAAAAAAGAAAAAAGGGGGAGACTTAAATCTCCCCCTTTAAGAATTGGATATTCCTTTTCATCGTCTCTTTAGTATCATGTAAAGAATTTATTTCAAGAATAATACTTCCATTAAAATTTCTTATAAATTCTAAATAATCTGTAAAATCTATACTTCCCTTTCCTAATGGAAGGTGATCATCTTTCTTACCAAAGTTATCATGAATATGAATATGGGTTATCAATGGCTTTAGCACTTCAAGGCTTTTAGAAATCCCCTGAGAAGAGATATGTGCATGCCCAAAATCAAAACATACTTTCAGTTCTCCCTTAAAGGATTCTACAAATCTCTTGAATTCTTCTACTTTGTAAAATACATCATTCTCATCAAAATAAGAGTTCTCAAGGGTAGTCTCTATATCATATTTTTTACTTTCTTCAAGAATAATAAAAAGTGCTTTTTTTAGGTTTCTTTTTGCCATATAAGATATAATTGGATGTTTAATAGGGGTAGATCCACAGTGCAAAACTACCCTTTTAGCCCCCACATCATGTGCATAAGAAAGGGATCTTCTTACACTCTCTATACTTTTCTCCCATATTAAATCATTGAAGCTGGAAAGATTTATATCAATATAAGGAAGATGCAATGTAAGAAATACCTCTCGCTCTTCTGCATAACTCCTTATTCCTTTTGGATCCTCCAAAGATCTTCCTTTTAAAAATATAGGAAGGTCCCCAAAGAGTTCTAAAGTATTTCCTCCAAGGTTCTTTGTCTGTTTTATTGCTCTTTTAACTGAAAGAGTTTTTAAAGATAAAAATGAAAAACCTATTTTCATATAAGACTAATTATATTATACTATACTAAATTAAGAAGTAAGTCTTGAAAAAGGAGAAAGTAGTGTCCCAAAAAGTTTTTATAATATTTATAGTCCTTCTATTTGCTACAATCTATACCTATGGTGGAGTTGAAAACCCTAAAGATTATGATGCAGAATCATCAGGATTAGGATTTACCTTTGTTACTCTAAACAGTAGTGGAGAAACATACTTTTTCAATCCTGCTACATTAATGCTAAAAAAATACTCTTATTTTTCACTCTCTTTTGATCTTCCCATAGAAGGAGATTCTAGCACTCTAAAACTCTCCTATTTTATTCCTTCTACTAGCTCTTATGCTATAAGTGGAAACCTTATCTACGATAAAACTACACAAACCTATGCCTTTAAAGATTTTAAAGGAGCAATAGCCTTCCCTCTAACATCTAATATATATTGGGGAACCAGCGTTTCTTATATAGATGCTGAGGAAGCTCTAAAGGGAAATGTAGGACTTATTATAGACATTACAGATTTTTTAAAAGCTGGAATCACAGGAGAAAGTTTTATGGTAAAAAAGCTTTCAGATAATGAATATACCATCACCATACCTGTAAGATATAATATAGGATTAAATCTTTCTCTTTTCAAAAATTCTACTAACCTATACTTAGATTTAATTGATGTAGAAAGATTTAGTAGTACAAATGATATGAGTCTCTTTAGATTTGGTCTTGAACAGAAACTTGGAAACATCTTTACCCTAAGATGGGGATCAGCAGGAGATATCACCCAATTTGAAAATTATACCCTTGGTTTTGGAGTAAAGCTCAATATTCTTGTAGTAGACTTTAGTACTTTCTTATCTCAAGATCAAGATGATCAAACAAGGTTAAATTATAAACTTACAGGCACTTTAAAGTTTTAAAGATTAATAATCAATACCCCACCTTGCAGATATTCCTTTTTGATATGGATGTTTAATTTCTTTCATCTCTGTCACAAGATCTGCAAGGTGGCATATATCTTCAGGCATATCTCTACCTGTAAGAATTATCTCTAATTCTTCAGGTTTATTTTTAAGAAAATCTATAAGATCCTCTTTACTTATAAGATTAAATTTTACGGCTAAACTTATTTCATCAAGCACCAATAGATCATACGCTCCTTTTCTTATTTCTTCTTTTACCCTTTCCCATCCTTTTTTTACAATCTTAAAATCTCTCTCATTAGGTCCCTCTTTGCCAATAAAACACTCAGAACATTCACTACAAGAGATAATATTTTCCCTAACACCTGAAGAATACATACAATCCCTTCCAAATTGCCAGAAAGTAAGACCCTCAACTTTCTGAGCAAATAGAAATTCGCCAGTAAAACTATTCCCTTTAACAAACTGCACAAAAAGCACCTTCAAATTATGTCCAAGACTTCTTACAGCCTGCCCTAAGGACGCTGTAGTTTTACCTTTTCCATTACCTGTATATATCTGTATTAATCCTCTTGTAAGCTTTGCCATTTATAGACAGACATAATAAACTTCTTCAATATTCTCAATCTTTCTTAGCTTCCCTAAGACCTCTTCTTTAACAGGACTGTCTATTACAAGAACCATAACAGCCTCTTTTCCTATCTCTACTCTTCCTACCTGCATTGCTGCAATGTTAATCTGGCTCTCTCCTAAGATGGTACCTACCTGACCAATAATTCCAGGTCTATCAATATGGAAAATTATAAGGAGATAAGGAGCAAGCATTAGATCAAGATGATAGTCTTGTATTTTTATAAGTCTTTCTTGATTCCTCGTTACAGTACCAGAAACCTCTACAACATTTCTTTCAGTTTTTAATCTTAATATTAAAGAAAATCTATATATTTCAGGTTCTTCTTTCTTTATTTCAGTAATCTTTAGCTTTCTATCCTTTGCCATAGGTAGAGCATTAATAAGATTCACTGACTCACCAAGAATAGGCTCTAAAAATCCTTTTATTACTGCAGAAGAAAGTGAAGTCTCTATCTTACTGGCAAGTTCACCACGTATTTCAATCTCAATCTCTTCAGGATTAGAATTAGTTATTTGGGCAAGTAGCTTTCCAAGTTTTTCTCCAAGTTTTACAATGGGAAGAATCTCTGGAGAAACTTGAATAGGCAGATTTACTGAGTGAGTCACTACTTCCCCTTCAAAGAAACGAATCATATCTTCTGCAACAATGAAAGCAACTTTTTCTTGTGCTTCCTGAGTAGACGCTCCAAGATGTGGCGTAAGTAATATATTGTCAAGAGTAAGAAGAGGACTATCAGGTTTCATAGGCTCCTCTTTAAATACATCTACAGCTGCACCTGCAATCTTTTTCTCCTTTAAAACTTCATAGAGAGCTTCTTCATCTACTAATCCACCCCTGGCACAATTTATCAGATAAGCAGTAGACTTCATCATTTCAAGCTCTTTTTTACCAATGAGGTTTCTTGTATCAGAGGTAAGAGGGGTATGTAGAGAAACATAGTCAGACTCTTTAAGAAGATATGATAGATCATTAGTAAGCTCTATATCTAAGTCCTTCGCTCTCTCGGGAGATATAAAGGGATCATATGCAATAATTCTCATTTTAAATGATTTTGCTCTTCTTGCTACTTCAGAACCAATTCTTCCAAGTCCTACAAGACCAAGAACCTTTCCATAAAGTTCATTCCCCACAAAGTTTTTTCTTTCCCATTTACCTTGCTTAAGACTAAAATAAGCTTGAGGAATTTTTCTGGATATAGCAAGCATTAAACCAAAAGTATGTTCACAAGCAGCAATAGTGTTTCCTTCAGGAGCATTTATAACTAAAATTCCCTTTTTTGTGGCTTCTTCCACATCAATATTATCTACCCCAACACCAGCTCTTCCTATAACTTTTAGATTATTTGCTTTTTCAATAACATCCTTAGTCACCTTTGTCTCAGATCTTACTACAAGTCCCGAATATTGAGAGATTATATTTAAAAGTTCTTCTTTTGAAATTCCCGGCTTATAATCTACTTCAAAGTACTCTCGTAGCTTTTTAAGTCCAGCTTCGGCAATTGGATCCGATACCAATACTTTCATCGGATTTGCCATTTTTGTCCCTCCTTAATTTTCTGCAAAAATTTTCTCTGCAGCTTCTACAGCCTTCCCTTTTAACCCCTTAAAGCCCATATCCTCAAGAGCAATCTCCAACGAAGATAGGGCAACTAAAATATCTGTAGGTTCCACATAACCTACATGTCCAATTCGGAAGATTTTTCCTTTTAGTGCCCCTTGACCTCCTGTAAGAACTACCCCATACTTTGTCCTTATAAATTTACGGAGATCATCAGGATTCACACCATCAGGAGGAAAAACTCCAGTCACAGTATTTGATGCCCATTTCTCATCAGCAAGAAGTTTTAATACACCTAAGGAAGAGATTCCATTTCTCACTGCTTTACCTAAAATCATATGCCTCTTGAAATTATTCTCTAAACCTCTATTCAAAATATTTTCTAAGGATTTTTTCAGAGCAAAGAATATGGAAACAGCAGGAGTAAAAGGTGTTGCTCCCTCTTCCAAGAATTTCTTTGCTTGTTTCAGATCAAAATAGAATCTTGGAAGCTTAGCATTAATATTAAACTCCCATGCCAAAGGACTTACAGAAACCATAGCAAGTCCTGGGGGTGTCTCCAAAGCCTTTTGAGAAGCAGTAATTACCACATCAATCTTTAACTCATCAGTAGGAAGGTCTATAGCCCCTAAGGAACTCACTGCATCAACAATTAGTAATCTCTCTTCCTTCTCCTTAACAATAGGTGCCAGCTCTTTTAAATTATTAGTAACTCCAGTAGAAGTTTCATTATGAGTTAATAAAACAGCCTTTACATCAGGATCCTCTTTAAGAGCTTTTTCTAAAGCTTCTGGCTCTATCCCTTTACCAAGCTCTGTATTAAGCGTTTTTACATTTAATCCATATGCTCTACAGATCTTTGCAAATCTTTCTCCAAATTCTCCGCATACTCCCACAAGTACTTTGTCTTCTGGAGAAAAAAAGTTTACAATAGCAGATTCCATTCCACCTGTTCCAGAAGTTGTTAAAATAAGCACATCGTTCTCTGTTTTAAAAACTTTTTTAAGCATTTCCGTATTAGCTTTGACTACATTTGCAAATTCTGAGCCCCTATGATTTACCATCTCCCTTGCCATCTCAAGAAGCACATCTTGAGGAACTGGAGTAGGTCCTGGAATTAAAAGATATTGCTTAGGCATAAAAATATCACCTCCTATATTTTTTACTTAATTGATAATAAAGATCTGCATTCCGCCTTATAGAATGGATCTCTTCTGAACTAAGAGCTCGCACCACTTTACCTGGAATCCCTATCACTAAGGAACCAGGAGGAATTTCTTTCCCTTCAGGAATTAACGCTTCTGCCCCAATAATAGAGTTCTCTCCTATTACAGCATCATCAAGAACTACTGCTCCCATACCAATAAGAGAATTATCCCCAATTTTGCATCCATGAAGAACTGCGGAATGTCCAACGGTTATATACTTTCCTAAAATTACAGGTTTTTCCTCATCTACATGAAGAACTACGTTTTCTTGGATGTTAGAGAATTCATCTACAAAAATATAAGAAAGATCCCCCCTTAATACTGCAAAATCCCAAACACTTACTCCTCTTCTCAGAGTTACCCTACCAATCACTGATGCTGTCTCAGCCATAAATACATCTTCATCAAGCTGAGGATAATAACCCTCAAAAGCTCTTATCATCCAATTTCTTCCCCCTTAACAAAAAAGGGGAGTCTCATATTTGAGAAATCCCCTTTTCATCCTTGAAAAGCTCTTGAGTTATATTCTAAAAAAGAGAAGTTAAAATAGCAAGAGGAACTGTTTTAAAATTACATTAAAATCAAGAATCTAATAAATTTACATCACAAAAACTTGAGTTTTGCCCCTCAGCAATAGTTTCTGTCTTTCCCAGGAAAACTCCGCCCTCTTCAATAACAATTTTACCGCCTAATTTAAGATCTCCCTTAAGTTTGCCAGTAGAGAAAATTTCTAAAGATCCTGTACAATAAATATTTCCTATTACTTCTCCTATTATAATAATTCTCTCTCCCCTAATATTCCCTTCCACATGCCCCGAATTACCTACTATTACAGTATCTTTTGCCTCAATATCCCCTTTAAATTTTCCATCAATCCTTAAGGAAGCATTAGAAAAAATCTTCCCTTCTAACTCTGTCTGAGGTCCTATAATAGCATCTAACACTTCATGCTTTTCTTTTTTTCTAAACATGTAAGCCTCCTCATTTAATACAATTTACCAACCTTTATAAGATCTACGGAAAGATATGCATTAGGACTCACTGAACTTCCATTTCTCCTTACCTCATAATGGAGATGAGGTCCGATACTGGTACCTGTGCTTCCTACACGTCCTATAAGTTGTCCCTTTTTAACATACTGACCTGTTTTAACTGAGTAAGAAGATAGATGGGCATAATATGTAACTATTCCACGACCATGGTTTATTTTCACTACTTTCCCATATCCACTTTCCCAACCCACATAAGCAACAAATCCATCAGCAGTAGCATAGACAGGTGATCCCCAAATAGCCACAATGTCAACTCCTGAATGAAAGGCTTTCCTCTTAAAAATTGGATGGAATCTCCATCCAAAACCAGAGCTTATAAATCCAAAAGTAGGCCAGCGAGAAGGAGTCACAGCAAGAAGTGATTTTCTTCTTTCTACTTCTTTCTCAATCTGAGCCACTGTTTTTTCCTTTTCTCCAATTAAAGTCTTAACTTCTACAATTTTTCTTTGAAAATCAAAAGTGCTTTGATCAGGGAAACTATCCATTCCTAAATAAACAGGTTTTGTATCTTTGGGAAGAGGAATCATACCCTTAATCCCGAGTATATCCTTTAGTTTTTTCTCTGTTTCATCAAGCTCTTTTAGTTTCTTACGTAAAGTTTCAATTTCTTGTAATTGAGTCTTTTGCTTCTCAGTCACTTGCTCCAAGACTTCTAAATGTTTTACCTCATTAAACTTACTACTTGCAACTCTATAAAGTACTATTGATGTGCTTACAAGACCTATTATAGCGAAAACTACGATAAATACAGTACTTATATGAATTCTACGTGTCTTAGTAGAAGAAGCGTCGTGGGGAATAATCACTAAAGTAAAGAACTTCCTTTTCCACCACTTTCGCCTTTTAGCCATCTCACACCTCTATAAAAGTCAGATCTTTATGAAAAGTTAAATTTTAAGAAAACAATATTAAATTTTTGTAAAATTATAACAGAGTAAAAAGCATGTGTCAAGAAATAAGTTTTTTACTATATTCTCTCTATATATTAGTGTTATTAACAAAAATGTTTAAATTAATATTTATCTGTATTAAAATAAGTGCTATAATCACAAGAAGATGGGAAAAAAGAAGGATCTTTTATATATAGCATGGAAAGAATCTTTCCTTTGGGAAGGATGTCCTCTTTGTTTTCTTGTAGAAAAATCCATACGAAATAGTATGGAGAATTTTCTTTATGAGAATATAAATGATCCCAAACTAAGGGAAATTATAAGAAAAAATAATGGTTTATGTGAGAAACACTTCCTTCAACTTTTAAGCTTTCAAGACTTCTTAGGAGTAAGTATCCTTTTAGAAGATCTTACTAAAAATGTAATAATCCCATCACTAAAAAATAATGTTATTCCTCAGATTAAACGATGTATATTCT
>Ga0209508_1002205_pt1 | contig 13327 bp, 12 predicted proteins | sample AD_UKC129_MetaG_FD_184427 | JGI IMG/M metagenome (GOLD analysis project Ga0209508, IMG submission 184427) | Active sludge microbial communities of municipal wastewater-treating anaerobic digesters from Canada - AD_UKC129_MetaG (SPAdes) (version 2) | ecosystem: Engineered > Bioreactor > Anaerobic... | reverse complement strand
ATAAATCAGAACCTAACGCAAACGATCCGAGAGAATATACAGTTGTTCTTTACGATTCACGCCGCGAAAACCCGCCCCTAAAGCGGCGGGAGGAGGTCACGAGGGCTCAACCATGAACAATGCTGTAAAAACGCTGACAGATGTAATTGCAAGCCGCAGTGTTGAACAGACTGCAGAGTTTAACGGCACTCTAACTTACGGGGATACTGATCCAGTAGATGTTTACACAATCAAACTAAAAAAGCCTATTCCTGGTACTAAAACGTCTATCGAGTTACGGATTCGCTTATGCCTACCTACCGGGCAGACCACTCTTGATACCGAAAAGCTGCTCAAAACCTTGTATAAGAGTTACATTGGAACACCAAACACGGATCGGGTTATTGAACTGCTAGCTGAATTCTTGGACTTTCCAGAACGTGACCTGAAGGAATTGCTGAAGGATCAGGGAGGTGTCCGATGATCCGCTACATCCAGCCCAAAGACGGAGGGTTTTTCCACGAGTTCCTAAAATGGAAGTTCCTGAAATTCATGGCAAGGTATCCGAATCTGAAATACCGCGTAGAGGCCGGAGACAGCTATGAAGTTCAGTATGACACCCCCGCGGAGTACAAGTGCGTTCAGGAATGGAACTACCGAGCAGAAGGGAATCAGCTTCTTTGGGCGTGTGAAGTAGCTACCGAACTGTTAAAGGCAGCATCGTGACTGCTCCCACGACTAAAGTCGTGGGCTTCTAGGGATTGATACCCAGGGATTGCAGCCCCAATCCCAAAATGTTTTAAACTGTATCACGATTTTAGGAAGAATGCAAGGCCGCATTTCATCCCACCCTTAAAAGGGTGGGCTTTCCCGGCGGATGATTGTAAGGAGAGTTGCATGATTACGTACAGGTTCACCGTAAAAGACGAATCAGGAATAGCGGAAAAGGCAGAGTTAGACGCGCTTGCAGACTTCATAATCGACGAATTTAGAAAATTCGTCCCCGACGATACACATTACATTATCGAGTACATTCCTCCGGAAGATGTTAAAAATAACCTAGCAGTCACGTGGGATACGGAGGAGGAAAGAAGAATCATCTTAGAATGGTCAGTACACCTCACAAAGAAATTCGCAAAGCCGGTAGAGCTTCTAGATAAATATTACTCACTAGGTTGGTAATGATTCCGCTTTGACGGAATCTTACGAGCTTTACAGGTCTTCTAAATCGATTTTTGACACCCCCAAAGGATAGATAGTCAAAATCAAAAAAACTGCGATTTTGAAGTCTTAAACCGGGGAAAACTTGGGGACCTCCTGGATTTACCGGGAACCACTGGTTCGTGGAACCGAGTTCGAGGTAATCCGGGAGGTTCCCCTCTTTTCGGTGGAACTGACTTCTCAATACTAGGGAATAGAACCCCAAAATAAAAAAAATTCAGAGGGGTCGGAGGCCTGGGTAGGCTGCGCGAGCGGAGCGTAAGCGAAGCCGCGCAGCAGGCCTCCGAGCCCTTCGAGCGGAGGTGCTCGGCGCGGGGTCGCCGAGCAACGCAGCGAGGAATCAATAACGCTCAAAAGAACGAATTTACATCAAATGGCCATTAACCGTGGGTTGCTGGCCGGGATGAAGTGTACATTTCCTGCTAGGTAAATCGTTTTTAGGTCAATTTTTTTTACCTCTTTTGGGTGGAACATACCCCCGAGGATTAACTAGTCGTGCTATTATTTGTAAGCTAAATTAACCAGTTACTCGCTTCGCTTACGCTACGCTCGTAACTTTATTAATCTTTTTAACCCTTTAATGGAGCATGGAAGTCTTTTAGACTTACATGCGACACTTTGGGGTTATTAGATTATTTATAAATATTAATATATATTATTAGATCTTCAATTTAGGAGCAAGCCGTTAGGCTTGTGCCTAAATTTAAAGACCGATATGCAAGCCTTTGGCTTGCAGAGAGGTCTTTAATCTTTAATCTCTTGATCTATTAATCTTTAATTTATATATTAATATAATATATTAACTACCGGTATGGCTTCCAACTACTGGTGTTGAATCTAGTACTAAGCATAACCAATCGTGGATTATGTACTTTTTATGTAAGACTTTCCAGTAGTGTTAAAGCTATGAATCTTGTAATCGTTAACCAATTAAACTATGGCGGCCCCCCACGGCGGCGGGGGTCGCACCCCACACAGGTACCAAATTGACACAAAGGAGGTGCATGATGGCCTCGCCGGATTATGCTACTTTTATGCACGACGACCTTCCCATGCCGGAAATTCCTCGGCGTCCTGGTATTAGGCCTATCGCGGTTGCCATTTCTGATTGCCATGTCCGTCCCGGTGCTCGCATTTGGAAGCACGCACCAAAGCCGTTTGGGGATGTGATTTATGCCTTCCGTCAGTGTGCTCACGTTGTCAATGCCTTGTCACCTGAGTTTGTCTTCCTGCTAGGTGATATTCTCCATGCGAATATCAACCCAGCCGATGTTCTTGGGATAGTAGCTGATTTTATTTCCCAGCTTCCCCAAACTATCCCGGTTTACTACGTTCAAGGCCAACATGATCTTAGTTCTCCGCCTTGGTTGAGCCTTCTGGGGTCCTCGGATAAAACACCCCGTTGTAGGCCCCTGGATTCGCACGTATTGCGTTCCGAGGCTGGGGTTAGTGTCCTAGGCCTAGATTTCGTCAGAACGCCGTATAACGCATTTTATGCAAATCTAGAGGCAAACCACCTAAAAGAGGTAGATGTAGTGGTTACGCACCAGGCCTGGAGGGAGGTCGTCGGGCCCGGCGGTAATGCTTCCTTCCAGGATTTGGGAATTTTTTCCGGACTGAAATTAGTCCTTTCTGGTGACCTCCATATGTTTGCCTCTTTTACTCATTCTACCCAAGTTAATCATTACTTACCTACTGATGAAAGATTAGAAGATCCGTCGCAGCAGGTATCTTTTCGCATAGTTTTTTCTGGAACACCATGCATTACGGACCTCAACAGTCAGCCTCCTTACGGGGTACTGATCTTGTGGCCGGATTTATCTGTAACTCATGTTCCCTTTTTCAGCAGATCGATATATAAAGTTCATTTAGAGACACCTGAGGATTTAGAACGGTTTCGCTCTGAGCATCCTCCAGAGACCCTTGCTGATACGCATTTGCCTGGAGATTTGCAGCGGCCTATTTTGTATGTTTCTGGGGTTCCTGAGCTTTTATTGATTGCGAAGGAGCTTTATGAAGATGTCTCGTATTTCAGGATGGCCTTGAAAAGTGCAACTTTTTCTATCTCTATTGCTTCGGAATCTAAGGAGATTATTCATAAGGAGGGATATGATTTCCGTGTGCAGCTTTTGAATCACTTAATCTCTAAGAATCCTAAGTATGCTGCGGTTTATCGAGAATTCCTACATGTTTTGGAGAAGCCGGAAGATCGAGACATCTACTTTCGGAAGGCAATTTCTGCGGTATTAGATGCGGAGGGCTTGCATGAGGATTCAATACTTTGAGGTGGAGAATTTTTGTGGGTTCGAATCCTTTCGCTGCGAATTCACGCCTGGCCTAAATTTGCTTGTCGGTCCTAACGGAGCCGGTAAATCTTCTATTTTGGAGGGTCTTAATATTTTGTTTTATGCGGCGGCTGCTTCTCGCTCCCAGTACATCCGCGCCGGTACTAATTCTGCTGTTTTACGCTCCGAATTTATCCTGGATGACGTTCCCTACCTTTGTAAACGCTCGATTTCTATGGCTAGTAGTTCTGCGGAGATTATTAACCTTGAAACTGGTAAACCTATATGCTACGGGGTGAACGCGGTTAAGTCTTTTTTCGATTCTGCGTTTAATCTGGAAGGCCGCGGCTTTTCTTGGTATCTCCGGCAGGGAACTATTCCTTCATTTCTTTCTATTTTTGCCAATTATGATTTGGATAAAATTTTCTCCTTATTTGGTATAGGAACCCTCAAAAACTTTTCTACGTATTTTAATGCTACCTTGAAGTCCTTATTTGGGGATGCTCAAGCCGACTATTCGCATGCTGATTATTTGTGCTCCAATTTGCAATCAAAGATTGTAGAGCACGAAGAGGCCTTAACTCAGCTAAAGGCTCAAAGTTCTGGCTACTCCCGTATTAAGCAAGAATACCAGGAAGCTGAGAAGGAGCTTCGCCGGTTAGAGGAGCAAAAGAAGCTTGCTGATGTTTATAGGTACTATACAAATTTGCTGAAATCTGCCGAGGAGGTGGATAAGGCTATTAGCGCTCTGGAAGATTCCATAAAGCGGTTGAAAGAGAAAGCTGGAGCTGAATTACTTCCTACCGCTTCTGCAGTTGGTGAGGAGCAGTTTACAGCTCTGCTTTATGATTTAAATCAGCAGCTGAGCCTTCTGGCTAATCAGAAAAAGGAATACGCTAGATATTTGGAACTTTCGGCTAAAATCTCACAATGCTTGGCGCGCTTTCGAAAGCGGCCGACCCCTAGTACGCGCGCCCTTACTCAAACGCAAATAGCTTATCAGGATGCTTCAAGCCGGTTAGAGGTTTATCTTAAGAATGATCCTAGGATTCAGCTTGAGCGCTATACAAAGCAAGGGTTAATTGGGAAATGCCCTCTTTGCGAGCAAGAAATCCCAATTGAGCGCCTGAAAGAATTTGCTTCTGAATGCCATAATTTGGAGGCGCAAGCTAAGCAGCTATATAAATCGCTTGAACGCTTCCAGCTACTTCGTAAGGAAAGGGCAGAGTTAAGAAGTTTAATCCGGCAATTACGCGATTCCTATCGACGAGTTCGCAGCGCTACTCAGTATTCCGATGTTAAAGAGCAAGAGTTATCGCAACTTCGAGATTATGTTACAAAAGTTTTAGAAGAGCTCCGGAAACTCCAAAGCGAACTGATTAGTTTAAACGGCAAAAAGGCTTCAATTACCTCTTCTTTAAATCAAATTAAAGATATTCCTTGCGTTACATATCCTGGTGACGATGCTTATACGCTGGCCCGCTTACGCTGCTCCGAGCTCTCACAGAAACTTGAGCAACTAGAGAAAGCCGTTGTACAGGTTCAGGCTGCGGAAACACACCTGGAGTGGCTACGCAATTCTTTACGCGAAGCTGAGATGTCGCGTGAGCGTTATAAGAAGAAAAGTGATATTGTTAATATTTGTACAAGGATTTGCAAAGACTTTGTGGAGGATGTTCAGCAGTATATTTGTAACCTGCTCTCAGAAGGTGGGTTCTTGTCTATTGTTAATAAGATATTGGCAGAAATTGATGCCATTTATCGCGTATCTTTTGAATTCAACGGCGAAACTTATGATTTTATTGCGCATTTCCCAAATGGTACGAAAATCTCTGTTGTTCGCTTGTCCTACGGTCAGCAAGTTATTCTGGCCTTTATTCTACTCTTTGTCTTTTATCTTATGACCTGTTCGACTGGCGTTCTTCTGGTCGATGAGCCGACTGCGGGTTTGGATGCTCGGCACTTGAACGGTATTTCGACGATTCTTGATACGATGAACACACTTTGCCACAATCAGAATGTACAATGTATTATGGCAACGCACGAATCTGACATTTTGCGCGGGAATTACAACATTATTCACATAGGTAAGGAAGCTCATACTTAATCATGCATGCCTACAAGACACTACAGCAGGTTGCTTTGGATTTAAAGAATTTAGAAAACCCAATACCTGTTGCGGAGGTCCTTGATGGAACTCCGGATCGCCTAGCCCTTGGCCTGGATTTTGGCCTAAACTGCGGGTTTGCTTTTGCTATCTATTCTAATTCCCGCAAGCGTTGGTACATGTTCCCTCATATGATTGGCGTACTCGATCTTAGCGCTGGGAGGTATGAGTCGAAGAGTACGAGTTTTCTCCTTTTCCGGCAATTTCTTTCTTTAGCCAACCCATCTGTTATATTTTATGAAGATGTTAAATTTACACCCTCTTCTGAGTTATATACAAATACCTCTGAGATAGTGGCACGGGTCGCATCTGCTTCTGAACTGCTTTCATCGCTTCGTGCGGTAGCCCTTCTCTGGGCCGAAGACCACAATGCCCCATTTCTTGGGATTCCGATTGGAACAATTAAGCGGATTGCGACTGGTAGCGGACGGGCAAATAAGGCCGCTATGATTCAAGCCTGTAATAAGCAATTTGGAACCACGCTAGAAGAGGGCGCTCCTGGTAGCGATAACGCAGCAGACGCCGCGTTCATCCTTTACGCCGGACTTCTTAACTACAATGATGGTTTAAATCCTCCTCCTAAGTAGCCCTTTTGGTCCATTGGAAAATGGCCGTTTTTACGGCATTTATTCATGAAGGCGTGATCGCTGTGATTACGCCGTTTGGTTTCTAACCCCGGTTAAAGGAGGTTTCATATGATCTACCGGGTCTATGTTGATGCTCGGGTTTGGCCCGTTCGCATCTTCTGGACGGGCTACGAAGGCGTTCCACTAGGCCTAGTATTGCTAGGCCAAGCTGGCATCCGTCGTCGGGGGCAGAGAGTGCAGCTGTTCGTCGACGCGGACGCGGCTGACAAGAAGGCCCCCACGTCTGCGAACGTTTGGGGCCATCTCCTTTCGACCGACCTGGGTTCGGTCCTTGCGCCAACTCAGGTGTTGGTGCAGATTTCCAAGTGTATCAATGAGCGGAGTCACGTCGGCTTCTACGCGCGGCCACTGATCTTCCGCGCGTACAAATTCGGCGGGTTCGTTTGGGACCTGGAGATTCCGGGTCCCCTTCCTCTTCCTCCAAAGGAAGATCACAGTAAGGGGCAATGAGAGTTTGCAAGGCACGCGGGTTTGCCGACTATGTCGGGTGAACCTCCAAACCTCCTACCTCCTCATCCGCGTGCCTTGCTTTTTTTTATTACCTATTCCAGTACATCGAACCTCTTCGGAGATAAAATTAGAATAGGTTTATAATTAGATTCTTTATAGGTGCTCATATGCAGACATTTAATATTCGTACTATCGAAGCCCGTTCCGTTGACGGCGATAGACCATCTTGGTACGATCCGAATGGTTGCCCTGATCAGGCAGTTATTAATCTTCCTGATGGGCGGCAGTACGTTCTGGATATTCAAACCATTTCCACCCTTCGGGCCGCATGTCCGGATACCGAAAAATTTATAGAGGTTTTAGGTACATACGCTGGAGCTAAATCTATGAATTCTAAAACGCCGCGTGCTGGAAATTTTCCCCAGGTTACTAATCCCTTTCCTCAATTAGCTATGCCGCGTCAGCAGGATTATAAGTTTCCTGCGGCACGCTTGCAGCAGGATCCTCAAGTTGCTGCACCCTCGATTCAAGTTGATATTTTTATCCCTTCTAGCAATTTCTCTTTTTCTACCTATTTTCACGAGGTTTTAGTTACGCCACCTTATATTATTCTGGTGTTTAATTCATCGGCAGTTGGGTTCCCGAAGATGTTCCCGCAGCCAGGTTCCTCGTTTGTTATGGATTGCTCCGCTGCCGATATTCATGCTGTTTCTGTCACTGCATTAGGTTTGAATTTTTCGCATGCAGGGTATGAATATTGTGTGTTAATCGTATCAGAAGCTGCTGTTAATGAAGATTCCGAAGAATCTAAGAAGCCTACAGAATCTAGTGAATATTGAACTATATGTTTGAAGGTAAATTATTTAATGCAGATAAATTTCCTAAGCCGTGGAGCGATTACGTTTCTCGGCAGGTTCCGATAAGTATTCGTGATGCACTTTATTGGTGCGAATATGCCTTTTTATCCAATCAAACTCTAGCTGCTGCTATCCGGAGGCTCGTCGCTTATTTTGTTACTGAAATTGAAATCTTTGGTACTGACCGTAAAGAAGCAGAGAATTTAAAGGATTATTTGTACGATACCTTATATATTGATAATATTCTTCGTTCAATTGGTTTAGATCAAATAGTATATGGTAATTCTTTCTCGACGATTTGGACACGGATTCATCGGCAAGTTATTTGTCCTAAGTGTAATTATTCTGTTGCTTTTCTGCCCTATGCAAATACGAATGGAACTAACTTTCAACTAATAAAGAATGAGATCCATCTGACGTGTTTAAAATGTTCTTATCGGGGTCCTTGGCAAAGTATTGTATCCCCTGGAACTGATCCGGAAGACTTAAATATTATTCGCTGGAGTGTACACGACATCGAGATTAACTACGAACCTCTTAGTGGACAAACAGAATACCTTTGGCGCATCCCTGCTGGCGTTCGCAAAAAGTATAACAAGAGTGATTCCCTATTTGTTGCCAATGCGCCTGACAGTATTCTTGAGGCCCTAGCTAATTCCGAAAACTACGCCATATATCCGGATATGATGATACACCTCAAGGAGCCTACGATATCCGGTCTAGACTTAGGTGGTTGGGGCCTACCTCCTATTTTGGCCAATTTCCGTCAAATTTGGTACTTAGATATGCTACGGATGGCCAACCAGAGTATCGCTCAGGATTTTATTATTCCAATGCGAATTATCTCTCCTGAGACGCGCTCTGCTGGACCAGAATTCGGCGATCCTACATTTAATATGCCTTTTCCGGAAGTTAATTATCAGCTCCGTGAAATTATTGAATCTTGGAGGAAAGATCCAACTAGCTGGTTTTCCGCTCCTTTCCCGATTAGATACCAATTAATCGGCGGGGAAGGCGGTAGGATTATTCCGTTCCAACTGATTGAGCAGGGAACTGTTGAACTTGTTTCTGCGCTCGGTATTCCCGTGGAATTCTTCCGTGGAAGTTTGGCCGTTAATGCTCTGCCCGTTGCTACCCGCCTCCTTGAGAACGTTTGGGCTTCTATTCCTACCGCCTTCAATAAATTTTTGAATTATTTATCTAAAGAATTAAGTATTCGTTTTAAGTGGGATTCATTTAAGTTGCGTATGGCCAAACCCTCGCACGTTGACGATATTAACCGGCAGATGGCCAAGTTGCAGTTGGCTCTCCAGGGTGCTATTAGTATGCATACCGGCCTCAAGAGCATCGGCTTGTCGTTTGAGGAAGAAATGCGGCAGCAGATGCTCGACGAAGAGACTAAGGCCGAAGAGATGAAGAAACTTCAAGAGGAGTTGGCCAAGTCCGAACTTAACGAGCAACTTGCTACTCCGCAGCAGCAAGGTGGAGATTTGGGCGGTTTGCTCGGATTACTCGGCGGTATGGGTATGCCCGGTATGCCCGCAGCGGGCGGTGGAGCCCCGCAAGGTCAGGGTGGGGGTGGAGGAGTCCCCGCTCAGCCGTCTCCTCCTACTAACGATCCTGTACAACAGATTTTGGCTATGATTCCAGAATCTGACCTAGGACCTGTTACGCCGCAAGATCTGGTTCAATCCGCGCAGCAGGTTGCCGAAGCCGTTTATGGGTTACATCCAAGACTTCGTATGTCCGCTTTGCGCAGAATTGCTAATAAAAATGAAATAATCCATGCCCTGGTTGTGAAGGCGTTACAGGACAAGGATAATCAGGCTGCATTGCAGGGTAAGATTCAGGCTCAGCAGCAGGCTTCTCAGCAAGCTATGCCAGGAATGGCTTTTTGATGTTCCAGTTATAATTAACTTAGAGAACTTAATCTATTGTTGGCCTAGGAGTTGAGAAATGAGCAATGTAAATATCCCTTCCGAAATTGTCCGTCGTATTGCATATTTTAGATCGAAATTCGCTCAAGCTACCGGTCAGCCCGAAGTTCAACCTGTTACCACGACTGCGGCCCCTACACCTGAGCAAGAAGCCCCCCAACCGGTGGTGGAGGAGTCGGTAGCTCCGAAGGAGGAGGTTGAATCCACTGTTATTTCAGAGCCGACGGCTGAGTCCAAACCTCGCCGAAAGCGCCGCAAATCCGACGTTGTGGACGCCGATGGCGATGGTATTCCAGATTCCGAAGAAGAGCAGAAAGCAGAGTAGTAGTAATTATGCCGTTTCGTTCTAAAGCCCAAATGCGGTGGATGTTCGCCGCGGAGGAGCGTGGAGAGCTTCCCGAGGGGACAGCTCGCCGTTGGGCTCACGAAACTCCTAATATCAAACCCCTCCCTGAGCATGCAGGTTCTAAGAAGTCTAAGGATAAGAAGAAGTCTGTTAAACGTGCTGCATTATCTTTATTATTAAAAATTGCAGTTCGTAAGTTGTCAGCCGAACTTGTTAAAAATGCAGCTAAAGCCCCAGTTGCTGGTCCGCAACCTGGTGTAGGAAACCTACCTGTTGAGTGGCCACTTACAGTTACTGCCCCGGCTGCTAAGGGGGGGAAGTTTATTTTGTCCGCGGATTTCTTCGGGCCTAATCTGCTCGATAAACGCCTTGGGAAAGGTCCAGGAACTATGACAGTTACCAGTAATGGGACTGTGCGCCCCCATCATGTAATGAAATTCGCTAAATATTTGGTTGATATGTGTATGCAGCAGTTATATGACTGATTTGTTGTTAAGTGTAGAAACCAATGCCGATAACTTTATTTGATCCAGAAAATCCGCAAGCGACGTTTGAGCTTCTTCCTGAGCCGTCGGTTTATGATATTCACGGGTTACAAGACCCGAATAAACTTCCACGGCTTGGTTTCCCCAAGTCTAATCTGGTCAGTTCTACTGACGGTGCTTCCACTTATAGTGTACTTACTCCTGAGCAAAAGAATGAACGTCTCCGGGAGGAATTAATTCAGCAATATCGTAATGTTTTCCAGAAACTACAGCCTGAGCATTTTGATCGCTATTTGCGCGGCGAAGTTCTGGGAATGTACGGTGCGCCTAAAAATTGGTTTCAGGTTACTAGACCATTTCAACAGGGTACTTTAATTAACGAGGACGCTTGGTATCGTACATTTGGCGAGAATACCGGCGGTTTGCTTGATACATTCAAAATGCTTTGGAACGATCCAAAGCTTAGTTTCATTGCGGATAGAAATAATATTTCTGAGGCCGCGCGCAGCGTTCTTCAAGCGCAGCGTGCGTTTGCGATTGCCGCCCAGCGGGCCAGTACTGGTCAGATCGATCCCGCTTCTTACCGGACGGCCTATAGAGCTTATCAAAACCGGAAGCAGTCACTTTTGAATAGGATTAATAAAGTTCAGAACGAACTTACTGACATGCAGGAGCGCGGTTTTAAAAACTTTGATATGGATGATTATTTAACTTATAAGGCTGTGCGCGCATACGAAGGTTTTCTCGCGGCGAAAGCCCGAGTTCCTGACCTCCTCAAGGATACTGATGCCCGCGCTTGGGTCCGAGCTGCACTACGGAAACAATTATTGAATAATTCTGAGAATATTCGGATCACGAATCCAGAAGCTGCCTTACGAAGGGCGGAGGCCGGATTACAACAGTATATAATGGAAGCCAGGGAAAAAGGCAGACCAATACTTAATCCGCAAAGTGCACGCGCAGCACCGATGTCCGGTTGGGTTAGTACAGATGAATTAATCCGTGAAAAGTCCAGGCTTGATACAATGTCGCTTATGCCGAATTGGAGCTATCAGTAACTAATTTACAGCGTTAAACTATGAAACGTAAACTTCCTGCAAATCTTCGTTTGTATTTAGATGATCTTGATGTTACGCGGCGGTTTAAGTATCAGTTTAACAAGATCGCCACGCAGCTTAGGCTTGTATTACGGAAAGAAGCTGTTGAAGCAGTAAAAGCAGCGGAATTTGTAAAACTTGCAGAATTGTTTAAAGAAGATGCTAATTTAATCTCTAAGTTCTTTCCTGGATATTCTGAATTTTTTGGTGTAATTAAGGAATATGACGATCGTTCTGCGTCGAATTTGACAAAATCTGCGCAATCTCCTCTTATTCCTTATGAAATTCCTCAGCGGTTGAAACACAGAGACTACGACATGCACTATCGGAAGCCTTCCGATACTGATAATTTGCCGAAGGCACGTGGTACAGTGATGGTCAACGTACCCATGCCTGAGACAGTATCTCCTAATATACAGAGGTATTATGAACAAGTTTCTTCTCAACCTGATAACAAGCGCCATGCTACTCCGGAGGTGTTGGCGCACTCTGTTCCACAACGTAGTGTCTTGGGAAACAATTCGCGCGCGCGAGATTCTCTTGATCTTTTGTCCTCGCCTTCACGTCCATCACAATCTTCTACACGTCCACAATCTACCCAACCTTCACAATCTAGTATTGCTCAGGATGAAGGAGCTAATTTCCGCTTTTTAGCTAAAAATTATGAAAAATTTCAGGATATTGCGGAAGCTTTACATATGAAATATGAGGCCGGTAGGATTTCTCCAGAACAATATCAGGCGGAATTAGATAGAGCTTATAATAAACTTTTCGGATCTGGTAGTTCTAGCCCCGGTTCAACACAGGTACAACCGCCACAACAACCTCCTGCTCAACCGCCTCAGCAACAATCCCCTCAACCGCCACAGGCTCCAGCTTCGGAACCGCCTCCTCAGCAACAATCCCCTCAACCGCCACAGGCTCCAGCTTCGGAACCGCCTCAGCAACAAGCTCCTCAACCGCCACAGGCTCCAGCTTCGGAACCGCCTCCTCAGCAACAATCCCCTCAACCGCCACAGGCTCCAGCTTCGGAACCGCCTCAGCAACAAGCTCCTCAACCGCCACAGGCTCCAGCTCAGGCGCCTGTTACGCCACCACAAGCCGCAACTCAAGCGCCGACTTCCCCGACTCCTGAACAAACGCCGCAACCTACTCCGCAGCAACAGCAGAAAGAAGTCGTGCCTGTTGAGCAAGCAGTGGATGATACAAGACTCGGCGATCTTATTAACAGCGGCGCTCTCAAGTTAAGTGGCGGTGGGACGGCTGTTTATGATTTCTTCTCCAAAAATTACAATCAGCTTCGAGTTGCTGTTGATAGTGGCGATCTTGCCACTGTTGAGAAAGTTATGCCATCTTTGGCACGCGGTCTTAAGCTTTATGCCAATAACTTTAATGATTTTAATAAGGACAATCCGGAGGACGTTGAAGCCGTTTCCGCGCTTTTGTCGTTCTATAGCTATGATAGCTATGTTCGCAGTACCGGAGATCCAACGCCTGAAGGATATCAGAGGTTTGTGGAGGATAATATTCGCAAAGCCACTGGTGACGAGATTATAACCACCGATGACTTTGCACGCGCTTATGACAATTTCAAGCAAGAAGTCGCTCAGCGGGGTGGCGAAGTTACCGAGAGTCAGGATATGATTTCTCAATTTGCGGAATGGTTCATGGATCCCAACACCCCGGCGCTTCCAAAATTAGCTCTTCTGATCGGAATTCCACTCGCTTTGGCCGGTCTCGTATCTACCTTTACGTCTGAGGACAAGGGAACGTCCGTACTGTTAACCTTGTTGGGCTTCGTTGTTAGCGCTTTTGGTTTGATGGGTTCTGGATTGCTCGGAGGTCTTTTTGGTGGT
>Ga0209508_1002202_pt1 | contig 13336 bp, 12 predicted proteins | sample AD_UKC129_MetaG_FD_184427 | JGI IMG/M metagenome (GOLD analysis project Ga0209508, IMG submission 184427) | Active sludge microbial communities of municipal wastewater-treating anaerobic digesters from Canada - AD_UKC129_MetaG (SPAdes) (version 2) | ecosystem: Engineered > Bioreactor > Anaerobic... | reverse complement strand
TCAAGGGAAAGTAGTATAATCTTTAATATGAGAATGATGCGTGCTATGTTACTTAAGAAAATATGCAATTTAAATGAATGCAAAGAACCTTTAGAATTTGAGGAGGTCCCAATCCCTACTCCACAAGAGAAAGAAATATTAGTAAAAGTATATACTTGTGGAGTATGCAGGACAGATTTAGATATTATAGAAGGAAGAACACTCCCATCTTTCTTACCGATTATTTTAGGACATCAGATAGTAGGAAGAGTTGTAGATAAGGGGCTAAATACAAACAAATTTCACATTGGGGATAGGGTTGGAATAGCATGGATAAACTCCTCTTGTGGAAAATGTAAGTTTTGCCTCTCTAACCAAGAAAACTTATGTGATGAGTTTAAAGCTACAGGAAGAGATGCAAATGGAGGATATGCCGAATATACAGTAGTCTCTGAGGATTTTGCATATAAAATCCCTGACACTTATTCTGATGAAGAGGCAGCTCCCCTTCTTTGTGCAGGAGCAGTAGGCTATAGAGCACTCAAATTATGTGATATGAAAGATGGGGACAGTATTGGACTTTCAGGATTTGGAGCTTCAGGACATCTGGTTTTAAAGATGATTCAGGTAAAATATCCTAACTCTAAAATCTTTGTATTTGCAAGAAGCGAGAAAGAAAGGAACTTTGCAAAAGAGCTTGGAGCTTACTATACTTGCGATTTTGAAGAAGAGACTCCAGAAAAATTAAATTGTATTATTGACACTACTCCTGTATGGAAACCTATTGTCTCAGTCCTTAAGAATTTAGAAAAAGGAGGAAGGTTAGTTATAAACGCTATAAGAAAGGAAGATACAGATAAAAATTACCTCCTAAATTTAAATTATGAAAGAGACTTATGGATGGAAAAAGAGATTAAAACAGTAGCTAATGTTACAAAAGAAGATGTAGAGGAGTTTTTAGAACTTGCTGGGAAAACTCATCTTAATCCAGAAGTACAAGTTTATAAACTGGAAGAGGCTAATAAAGCTATCCTTGAATTAAAAGAGGGAAATATAAAGGGAGGAAAGGTACTCAAAATACATGAATAATTTTAATTTTTCAGAAGGCATAGAATCTTTTAACTCAAAAGAGTTAAAATTCATAGAGGTTAAATTTTCTATTGAAGATGATAGCTATTATGATTTTTTTATCCATCACTCTCCCAATCAGCATTTTAAAAGCTTAGCTTTTCTAAATGACCTTGCCTTAGGAGAAATAAATTTTTTTACAAATGAAAATCCTCTTTATATAGGAGAGCTTAAACTTACAAAGGGAAAATATTCATTAAAGATCATACCAGTACCCCAAGAAGCTTCCTTCAACTCATTAGAGATAAAAAAGAAAGATAGAAGCAACTTCAGATATCCTGAATTTAGGCTTAGCAATTCAAAAGCATCTGATGAGTGTAAATATCTCATGGAATTTTTTGAAAAAATATATACAAATAAGATAATTGCAGGACAGCATACTAATACTGCTGTAGGTCCAGAATTTGCATATATCAAATATATTACTGGAAAGCTGCCTGCCCTAAGAGGTTTTGATCTTCTTAGTTATTCTTCATTTACCATAACTGAAGAGATGAAACCTTTTACTATATCTGAAATAGAAGGGAACAAAGGTTCTGTAGAAAAGGCTGTAGAATGGGGTAAGAACTATAGAGGAATAGTAACTATATGCTGGCATTGGTATGCACCATTAGGAGGAAGGAATCAAACTTTTTATACTATAAATACAGACTTTGACTTAGAAAAAGCTTTAACAAATGGTACTAAAGAAAATTTAGCCTTACTAAAAGATATAGATCTTATAGCAAAAGAACTCCTAAAATTAAAAGAAGCAAAAGTTCCAGTACTATGGAGACCCTTACATGAAGCAGATGGAGGATGGTTTTGGTGGGGAGCTAAAGGACCTCAAAATTACAAAAAATTATATTATCTTCTTTATGAAATACTTACAGAAAGATATGACTTAAATAATCTTATCTGGGTATGGAATGCTCCGCATCCTGACTGGACTATCTCAGAGGATTCTTATGACATTGCAGGAATTGATACTTATGTTCCACCTAAAAATTATGGACCTATGAAATTTAGCTTTGACTATTTAGGAAGATTAACCTCTTATAAGAAACCCTTAGCTTTAACAGAAAATGGACCAATTCCAGACCCAGACTTATTATTCAGTTATGAATCGTACTTTTTATGGTTTATGCCATGGTTTGGAAATTTCGTCTTTGATGAAAACATTAATTCCACAGAGCACCTTAAAAAGGTCTATAATCACGAAAAGGTCATAACCCTAAATAAATTTCAATCTTATATAAATTAAGAGCATGATATAATATCTAACAGAAATTAACTATTTTGGGGAGGTGTGTATGAAAAAATCATTACTTCTTTTATTCCCTTTACTTCTTATCATTATTTTGGGAGCTTCTACTCCTAAATATGACACTCCTTTTATTCTTAAAGAACCTTCCTTAGCAGACATAAATGCCAAAAATCTTCCTCTCACCATGGAACTTAACTTTTGGAATATTAATAGTTACAAAGGTGATACATGGATGGCTTTCTATGAGAATGAGGACACTGTAGAGTACTACGCAGATATTAGGGATATTGTTCTAAAAAGCCCAAGCTCATGGGTACATGGTTATCCTGAGGTATATTATGGATATAAACCTTGGTCTGTCCATGGCACTTCTATAGAAAAGCTTAAACTTCCCATTAAGATCTCAGAATTTCCCAATATATACTTCACTTTAAAATATTCTATTTCATACGAAAAGAATCTTCCCATAAACTTTGCTATGGAGACTTGGATTACTAAGAACAACAATCAAAAGTCTGCAGATGTAGGAGATATAGAAATGATGGTATGGTTATATGCCAATAGGCTTGGACCTGCAGGAAGAAAAGTTACAGAAGTAAAAATTCCTATTATTCTAAATGGTGAAGAAAAAGAATTATGGTGGGAAGTTTATTATTCACCTGGTTCTTCTGATTATATTGCCTTTAAATCTAAGGAAAATATTATAGAGGGAGAGGTAAAAATTCCAATTAAAGATTTTCTTACAAACTTAAAAGGCATTATAGCTTCATATTCTAAGAGGATAAATCCACAGGCTTATGAAAATATGTATTTCAATGATTGGGAGATAGGTACCGAATTTGGAGATCCAAATACAAAAGAGGCAAAGTTTGGTTGGACATTCTCTAATTTTAATATTGAAAATAGATAGGGAGAGAGTTTTCCTCTCTCCCTTCTCCTTAAAATTATAAGTTGGCTAATATAGTATTTACTTCTTTAACAAGTGCATCAATCTCATACTGAAATAGTTTTGCTCCAAGTTCACTACTTACATTTTTTAAATTCTCTTTTGTTAAATTTACTTTTCTATCTACTTCCCTACTCCCTACCCTATCCAAATCTACATAGCTTAAATCAATATTAAGTATCTCACTTGTTTCCTCAACACCAGCATGAAGCATTAAAGAAGATAAAAGTTCCTTTGGAGGAGTTGCCTTTCCATCATACCAAGCCAAAACTTTCATAGATCTATCCTTATGCTCCTCTTCAATTTTTGTAATCACCTCTACCTGATCCTTAGCCATATGCCCTGTACAGATCACACATAATTTAAAACCTGTTCTTTCCAAAAAGAATAAATAATTCTTAAGAAGCTTATAAAATACATCCACCTCTAAAAATATACTACCTGGTATCTTTTCACCAGCAAAAGTCTCCATTCCCCAGAGGATCTCATGATCTTTTTCATTAGTAATATCAGTCCCTACATAAAGAGTAGGTAAAATAACTCCACCTAATTTTTCCCATACACCTTCTAATATCCTTCTTGCTCTAAAAGGATCAGTGCCAAAAATCAGGTGTTCCCCATGCCATTCTAAAGGGCTTACTGGAAGATATACCACAGGAAACTTATCTAATACTTCTCTCAACTGATGGGGAAACATGGTTTCATATTTATACCTAAGCATTCTTTATCCTCCCTTTGTAAAATTATTAGCCTTTATTTTACCTAAAAGATAATTTTAATACTATTAAAAAATCAAAAGGACGTTAATTGACACTGTACTATGTTTTTATAAATTATAAGATGAAAAAAATATGTTAAAATTATTTTCAAAAGCTTAGGGGGATAAAATGAGGGTAAAGATAACTTACGAATCTTTAGATGGGAGAATTATCTTACCAAAGCACTATAATTATATTTTGCAAGCTTTAATATATCAAATCCTTTCTCCTAACTTAGCCACAAAATTGCATAAAGAAGGCTTTCCGTATGAGAAAAGAAAGTTTAAGTTATTTACATTCTCCAGGATATTAGAGAAGGGTACTCTCTCAAGAGATGAGACAAAATTAATTTTTAATGAAAAAATCACCTTCCTCTTCTCTTCTCCTGTAGAAGATATCGTAGGGAATTTAGCTGAAAGAAGCTTCAAGGAAAGAGAGTTTATGCTTGGGAAAAATAAGGTTTTCATTTCTCAAGTGGAGATAATCACCATACCAAGAATAGAAAACAAAATGTTAATAAGAGCCCTATCCCCCATAACCACATATAGTACCTTGACGAAAGAAGATGGACAAAAAGTAGCCCATTATTATAAGCCATTTGATAAGGAGTTCTCAAAACTTATAGAGGAAAACGCTAAGAAAAAATACAAACTTATATATGGAAAGGATCCAGAGAATCTAAGACTTAGTATAAATCCCATAAAATTCTCTATAAAAGAAAACCTAAAAGTTGTCATCTTCAAAGGCACTCCCATTGAGGGATATACCGGTATCTACGAACTTGAAGGAGATCCAGAATTAATTTATGTAACCTATGAAGCAGGACTTGGAAGTAAAAATTCTGAGGGTTTTGGAATGTGGAGAGTATGGAAAGAAAAGGAGGAGGAAAAAGATGCTTGAGAGTGTAAAATTATTTAAAAAGTGGAATATCTTATACAAGTCTCATCTTAAAAATGCTCTTAACAAAGATCCAGATGTAAATGATCCCTATTTCAAGAAAATAAAACTTAGCTTTAAATAGGAGGTGATACTTTGCTTAAGGAATTCAAAGAGATAGGAAAAGTTTATAAAGAAAGCATAGGGAAAGAATTTGCATATAGCTTAGTTTTAAGAAGTGAAGACGAGTCTGAGGAAGAAAATGAAAAGGAGAAATATTTGTTAATTTTCAATTTTGATTTAGATAATAACAATGTTAGCATTTCTTTTAAAGAAATAGAAGACAAAGTTTTGGAAGAATTTTTGTGGGTAGGAAACTGTAAAGGAAACATATCTCAAGATAGGTTAACAACAAACGTTCTTTCCTATTTACTATTTCAAGCTCTTGAAGTTCTATACTCAGAATTACCTCAAGGTGAATTGAAAAATTTACTTGATAAAGTATTAAAAAACTTCTTTTTAAGAGTAGAGAGTAACCATAAAAAAATTTCTTTTTTAAACTTCCAAAAAATAAAAGATTTTGAGGAGGAAAATATAGATGTTAATGAAATTTTATCTGAATTTTTTGAAAACAAAGAAAACATGGATAAAGAAACAATTAAAAAATTTAAAAATAAATATGAGAATAAGTTTTATGAGCTTCTAAAGAAATACAAAAGTTTAAGTCAAAAAGATGTGAGCTTATATTCCGTAACATTTAATGGTAAGAAACCTTCAGACTTTGAAGATTATGTAAACTATATAGAGAGAAAAATCATTGATGAAAATTTTGAAGACGGATTTGAAGGATATTGTTTTGTTTGCGGCAAAAAAGACATCATAACATATGATACTGCACGTATTCCTGCAAAATTTTATATTACAAAATTGATAACTTTCTCTTCCGATTTTGAAGGAAAAAAGAAAAGCAAGGGTTATTCTAAGAATTTTTCTCTTTGTAAAGAGTGCTATAAAGATGTAATTTCTGGAATAGCTTATATAAATAATTACCTTAAAGCATCTTTGGCTGGAAATGATTTATGGATTATCCCTGGATTTTTCTTCAACAATCTAAATCAAACCATTACTGATAAATGGATCCAAATTTCAAAAAATTATGTATTATCAACATTTTCTTTTGAAAATTACTTAAGATTTGAAAAGGAGATTGAAAAAAACATAGAAGATTATAAATACTTTGAAGACTTAAAAGATTATTCTTTTGTAGATCTCCTATTTTATGAAAAACCTCCTGGGAGAGAAACATTTAAAATTAAAAAATTTTTAAACGAAATTCCTTTTAGAAGAATTGATAATATTAAAAATGCAATTGTTGAAACAAACAAAATTGGAAGAAAAAACTTGGGAGAAGCGGAAAGAAATCCTTGGTTTATTTCTCTTGATGGGATATATTATCTGATTCCTGCAAGGAAGGGAAGGATCTCTGAGTATAAAAAAATATTAGATATATATGAAAGTATCTATTTAGGTCAAAAAATTGACAAAGAGTTTTTAATTAGCTCTTTTATTGAGCTCTTCAAAATTTATCAATTTGAGAAAGGGGGATATAATGTAAGACCAGGGCATAATCCACAAAGGGAATTGGTTATATCAATCCTTAAGACAAATCTTCTTCTTAAATTCTTTGAGACCTTAAAAATTTTTAAAGGAGGTGATAGCTGTATGCAAGATCTCAGAGAACTTTTAGATACAGAAACATTGAATTACATAAATGATATGGGCTACTCAGAGCAAGAAACAGCTTTATTCTTCTTAGGATATCTCATCGGAGAAATTGGAGCAAAACAAATAGAAGGTGCACAAGATTTCAATGCTAAAAAACCTATCCTAAATAAAATAAATTTTAATGGGATGAGTGCTAAAAATTTAATTGAGCTTGCGAACGAGGTTTTTGAAAAACTAGACCAATACAGGATAAGAGGTTATAACGAAAAAATCTATACACTAATGAAAAAACTTCTTGACTTACATATTAAAAATTGGAATCTTTCCGACAAGCAAAATGTTTATTATATCCTTTCAGGATATGCTTTTAACACTTATAAAAAAATAACTTATAAAAAGGGGGAGAAACAAGAATGATATATTCTAAAAATTCTGAAATTTTGTTTATCTATGATGCCCAGATGACTAATCCTAATGGTGACCCTGATGATGAAAATAAACCAAGAATGGACTATGAAAAAGAAGTAAATTTAGTATCAGATGTAAGACTCAAGAGATATATCAGAGATTACTTAGAAAGTAAAGGTTATGAAATCTTTATAACAAAAGTAGAGGGAGAAACTGTAAATGCTACAGAACGATTAGAGAAACTTCTAAATAAAGAAAAGTTAAAGAACCTATCTAAAGAAGACATAGACAAGGTCCTTGAAAAATTAATTGATGTTAGATTGTTTGGAGCTACAATGCCATTAAAAGCTCAAGAAGGAGAAAAGGGTGCAAGTTCAACATTTACTGGACCAGTACAATTTACTTGGGGGTATTCATTAAATAAAGTTGAATTAGTAACTTCAAGTTCTATTACTTCCACATTTTCAGGTAGAGATCAAGGAGGAAAAGGAGAATATGGAACTATTGGGAAAGATTGGAGATTATACTATTCTCTAATTGCCTTTTATGGAATAGTAAGTGGGTATAGAGCTCAGTACACAAGGTTATCAGAAGATGATGTAAAACTTCTTGATGAAGCATTAATTCAAGCTATTCCTCAGATGGCATCTACAAGGAGTAAAATTGGACAGAAGCCAAGACTACTTCTCAGAGTTGAATATAAAGATAGTAATACATTTTTAGGAGATATGAGAGGAAAGATATTATTAGACAAAGAAGAAGGTTTAAGAGATATCAAAGATTTTGAACTTGATTTGTCAAACCTTGTAAGATTTCTTGAAGAAAATCAGCGAAATATAGAAAAAATATATCTATTTGAAGATGTAGAACTAAGGATAAAAGATGGATCCCTATTTGAACAGTTGCAAAAAAGCTTTAATTCAAAAATTGAGAAATTAGCTTAGTATTCTGGTGATATATATGGAAGTATTAGTATTTGACTTATTAGGTAAAATGGCTCACTTTAGAAAATACTATACTAATTCCTCCTCTCTTTCCTACTATTTTCCTCCGAGGACTACAATAACAGGAATACTTGCAGGTATAATTGGCTTGGAAAGAGACTTATACTATGAGCAATTTTCTGAAGAAAATTGTAAAATAGGTATCTCTATAAAATCTTCTCTTCGGAAAAAAATTAATATGGTTAATTACATTTGGGCTGAAAACTTGAAAGATATAAATTTAAGTAAAAAGCAACATACACAAATCCCATTAGAAATAATACTTCCTGAAGATTACAAGCATCTCCTAATATACAGAATTTTTTTTGCCCATAAAGATGAAAGAGAGTTTGAGAAAGTAAAAGAAAAAATTGTAAATGAAAAAGTATGCTTTCCACCATACCTTGGAATTAGTGAGTTTATTGGGAAAATCAATTATGTATATCTTGGCAAAGCAGAAGAAAAATATTTTGATAACATTGTAGAAATAAATTCTGTAGTTAATGTAGAGTATATCAAAAATAACGAATGTAATGTGGAACCCTACGAAAATTCTCTTTATATTAAAGAATTAATGCCCTTTTCTTTTGACAAAAACAGACAATTAAGAAACTCGCCTAAGGAATTTATTGGAGAGATCAGGAATGGAAAAATAAAACTTAAAGGACATGGAAAGGCATACTTTATTAGGGAATTAAACGAAAATATACTCTTTATGGAAGATGAAGTATGACTTTCTATTCTCATCTTGAAGAGAAAATTTTACTTAAAGATCATTTATATGAGGTAGGAAAAAGAGCAAAAGAATACTTTTTCTTTGATACTAATAATAATCTAAAAAATATTGCATATTATGTAGGCTTAACTCATGATATTGGGAAATATAGCACCTATTTTCAAGATAGATTATTCAAGAGAAAAAATTGGGGAAAACTTGCTAATCATGCCTTTCTTTCTTCTCTATACTCCTTTTTTGTGGTAAATAATAACCTTGAACAGTCTAATCTGAGGGAGGAGTTAAAAGAATTCCTCCCTCTCATCTCTCTATATGCTGTATTTCATCATCATACTGATCTTACCTCTCTTAATAATATTGAGAATCATGTTATTGATGAGACTCATAAAAATATTTTGATAGAGCAATTAAAAGATTTACAGAAAAACTCAAATATCATAAATGAGGAATTGAGTGAGCTTGATCTCCCACAAATAGAAGAATTTATAAATAATATAGATAGTATTATAGATTCTATCAGGCATCTTAAATATAAATTTGAAAATAAATTAGATGATAAGAAAAGAGAGGAATTCTCAATATTACTTTTAGCTTTATTTTCCGCTCTTATAGATGCAGATAAAAAGGCAGCAGGAAGAATTCAGGATATAGATAGAAAAGATATTCCATGGGATATAGTAGATAACTATAAAAAGAGATCTTTTTCTAATAATGAGACCATCCCCATCAATCTCCTTAGAGAAGAAATATATAATATTGTAAATAAAAAAGTGGATTTAATAGACTTAAATACTAATAGATTATTTACTTTTACTGCTCCGACAGGTTCTGGAAAAACCCTTACTGGATTTTCTTTTGCAGTTAAGTTAAGAAACAAAATAAAAGAGACATGGGGATATTCACCTAGAATTATTTATTCCCTACCTTTTATATCTATTGTTGATCAGAATTATAAAGTGTTAGAAGAAGTACTTTCGCAGATTGAAGATTTTACTGGGAACAAATCTGCTTATATAATTGCTCACCATCATTTGTCTAACATAGAATATGAAGAGGGGGATGAACTGAAAGAAATTGAGACAGCATCTTCATTAATTGAATCTTGGGATTCTGAAGTAATTGTGACTACATTTGTACAATTACTTCATACTATAATTGGGTTTAAAAATAGTTTTTTAAAGAAATACCACAATATCGCAAGAAGTATTATTATTCTTGATGAGGTTCAAAACATACCTATTGACTATTGGACTTTAGTTAAGAATGTTTTTGAACTTTTATCTAAATATTTAGGTTGTTATATCTTACTTATGACTGCAACACGAACATTAATTTTTTCTCAAGAAGAGTGTATAGAATTATTAGATAACAAAGAAAAGTATTTTAAAGGCTTAAGCAGGACAATATTAAGACCATTAGTTAAAAATACAAGAACTTTGGAAGAATTAGTTCCTTGGTTTATTAAGCATTACGAAGGCAACAAATCATATTTGATTGTTTTAAATACTATTAATTCTTCTGTAGAGCTATATAAAGCATTAAGAAAGTATGAAATACCTAACTTAAATTATCTATCTGCCAATTTAATTCCTTTAGATAAACTTAATGTGATTGAGAAAATAAAAAAAGATTTAAATTCTAACAAAAATCCAGTCTTAGTTTCAACACAAGTAGTTGAAGCAGGTGTAGATTTAGATTTTGACACAGTAATAAGAGATTTAGGACCTTTAGATTCTATAGTACAGGTCTCAGGAAGATGTAACAGAAATTTCAGAAGAGGGGAAGAAAAAGGTGAAGTCTACATCTTCTCTCTAAAAGATACAAATGAAAGAAATTATGCAAACCAAGTATATTTAGAAATGCTTCCCTCAATATCTGGAGAAATCTTGAGAGAGATAGAAAATAAAAATGGTACTTTAAAAGAATCAGAATTTCTTGAATTAGTAGAGAGGTATTTTCTAAAAGTTAAGGAGGTAAAATCTTCTGAAAAATCTAAAGCAATATATGATTCTCTTCTTTGTCTACGATTTTGGGATAAAGATTTTAAATCAGTCAGTGATTTTAAACTTATAGAGGAGAAGGGAATAATTTACTCAGTGTTTATTGAAAAGGACGATAATGCTAAAAAAATTTGGAGTAAATATATGGAAATAACAAATGACAGTACACTAAAAAACTGGGAAAAAAGAAGAAAATTTTTAAACATAAAGAAAGATTTTGAAAATTACATAGTAAATATTAGGGTAACTAAAAATATAGATAAGATTTTTAACCTGATATTTGAAAAAGATCTTGGATATGTTTCTTTCAAAGATGTTCCTAAATTTTATGATTCAGAAACAGGGTTCAAGAAAGGTATTGATGGAGTAAGTGCTTTATTTATCTGAAATGAAAAACATTAATGGCACATTAATAGCATGTTATTATGCTTGTAAAAGGGAACTCTGGTATACAGCACATGAAATATTACCAGATCAGGATAACAATTTTTTGGAACTTGGGAGACTCACAGAAGAGAGTTCATACGAAGAAGAGGGAAAGGGTTTTTTATTGGGAGATATAAAGATTGACCTAATTAAAAAAGAAAGGGATACTTTGATAATAGGAGAAATCAAAAAATCTTCAAGGTCAGAAAAAACAGGTATTATGCAACTTTATTTTTATATCATGCAGCTCAAGAGTAAAGGAATTATAGCCAAAGGGGAAGTTTTATTCCCTAAAGAGAAAAGAAAAATCCAAATAGAGCTTACTTCAGAGATTGAAAACGAATTAAATGGTGCTATGAACAAAATTCAAGAAATTATAGAACAAGAAATACCTCCTCCAAGGACAAAGATACCTTATTGTACCCACTGTGCTTATAAGGAGTTTTGCTGGTCATGAGTGAAAGTATATATATTTTTACAAGTGGAGAGATAAAAAGAAAACATAATACCATCTACTTTGAAACTTCAGATGGTACAAAAAAGTATTTACCTATAGAGAATGTAAGAGACATACACTTTTTTGGAGAAGTAACATTAAACAAAGAATTATTAGAATTCATATCTCGGAAAGAAATAATATTACACTTTTATAACTATTACGAATACTATACAGGAAGTTTTTATCCAAGAGAACACTATAATTCAGGCTATATGATACTGAAACAAGCAGAGCATTATCTAAATAAAGAAAAAAGGCTTGAACTTGCCAAAAGTTTTGTTAATGGAGCAGCAGAAAACATTAAAAAAGTACTCTCTTACTACATTGCGAGAGAAAAAGAATCCCTAAAAGATATCTTAGAAAGAATAGAATCTCTACAGCAAAATATTGATCTCCAAGAAGATGTGGAAGCTGTCATGGGCATAGAAGGGAATATCAGAGACACTTACTACTCTGCTTTCAATAAGATTGTAGACAATGAAGAATTCAAAATGGAAGAAAGGACTAAAAGACCTCCTACAAACTGCATGAATGCTCTTATAAGTTTTGGAAACTCTTTAATGTATACCACCATACTATCAGAAATATATAAAACTCATTTAGATCCAAGAATTGGTTATCTTCATACTACAAACTTTCGGAGATTTAGTCTAAATTTAGATATTGCAGAGATCTTTAAACCCATAATTATAGATAGAATAATTTTTTCTATGGTAAATAAAAGAGAAATATCAGAAAAAGATTTTGAAGAAAAGCTTCAAGGAATATATTTAAAAGAAAAAGGTATGAAACTTTTTATCCAAAATTTTGAAGAAAAAATGAAAACCACCATACAATATAAAAACTTAGGGAAAGTATCCTATAGAAGACTTATAAGAGTTGAACTTTACAAGCTTGAGAAACATTTAATTGGAGAGGAAAAATACAAACCATATATATCATCCTGGTAACAGATGTATATAATAATGGTTTACGACATAAACCAAAAGAGAGTAAATAAAGTCCTAAATATAGGAAGAAAATATTTGGAATGGATACAAAATTCAGTCCTTGAAGGAGAAATTACCGAAGCAAAATTTGAAAGATTAAAAAGAGAAATTGAACTTGTAGTAGATGAAGATGAAGATTCTGTAATATTTTATATCATGCGTACCACAAAATATTCTGAAAGACAAATTATTGGAATAGAAAAAAATAAAAGAGATACAATAATATAGAATTCTCCTACATTACTTGAGATTGACAGAAAATATAACAAAAACTTTAGGCTTAAATCAAAAGAAAATTAAGCATTTATCTTTAGCATATATATTTTTCAAAGTTTTCTTTTAGAAAAGACTGAAGCAATAAAGATAAATAGGATATTTGAAAATCATTTAGCTTTATTCTTAAAAACTTATTTTCCTGTCAACCATTAATAACCCCAAAACCATGGGAGACCGACAAGCCACTAAAAATTTTTCCTATACCTATTGTATGCTACATTCCTTTTATGATATACTTTCTCAAGAGGGTGTAGCATTCCTATAAGGGCTAAAAATTGAGTGTAGTATTCATGCGAGGTCGGCGTGTTTGTAGCTTACCTATAAGGGATTGAAACTTGTCAAATCTAATGATAGGGGGATA
>Ga0209508_1002201_pt1 | contig 13342 bp, 4 predicted proteins | sample AD_UKC129_MetaG_FD_184427 | JGI IMG/M metagenome (GOLD analysis project Ga0209508, IMG submission 184427) | Active sludge microbial communities of municipal wastewater-treating anaerobic digesters from Canada - AD_UKC129_MetaG (SPAdes) (version 2) | ecosystem: Engineered > Bioreactor > Anaerobic... | reverse complement strand
GCTGTCCTTGGCAACGGCGGCCCTATCCGCAGATATACCCGATTTCACGCGAGGTGACCGAATTCCGGAAGGGGCCGTACACGATTGGAATCTTGGCCCAACTGGTGCCCGGGGGTGGATGTATTGTGACAAACTAGTGACCAGCGACGCTCGGCAGATTCTCATTACCAAGGTTGAGAAGGGTTCTCCGGCTGATGGCGTCTTGGCGGTGGGAGACGTGATCCTTGGAGTGGGCGGCAAGCGATTTTCGTATGATCCCCGCACGGAATTCGGAAAGGCGATCACGCTGGCAGAATCTGAAGCAGGGGGCGGTCGGTTATCACTGATCCGCTGGCGTGCCGGGGAAACGAAGGAGGTGGTGATCAAGCTGCCAGTGCTCGGAACATACAGCCCCACAGCGCCGTACAACTGTCCCAAGTCTCGAATCATCCTCGAACGAGGTTGCGCGGCGCTTGCTCGCCGGATCGCCGATCCCAATTATCGCCCGGACCCCATTCCGCGAAGTCTCAACGCGTTGGCCCTTTTGGCAAGTGGGAATCCTGAATATCTTGAGTTGGTCAAAATGGAGGCTCACAGGGCGGCCAGGTTTAAAACAGATGGTTTCCAAAGTTGGTATTACGGCTACCTGATGATCCTGCTCGCTGAATACAAGCTGGCGACGGGGGACGATTCGGTGATGCCGGGGCTCACCCGTCTTGCCCTGGAAACAGCGAACGGACAAAGCAAGGTGGGTTCATGGGGGCACAAATTTGCCAGGCCGGATGGCGGACTCGACGGTTACGGGATGATGAATTCGCCCGGCATTCCCCTTACGATTGGCCTTATCTTGGCCCGCAAAGCTGGCGTGGATGATCCCAAAGTCAGCGAAGCAATCGAGAAAAGCGCTCGGCTACTTCGGTTCTACGTGGGAAAAGGTGCCGTCCCTTATGGCGACCATCACCCTTGGATCGAAACGCACGAAGACAACGGTAAATGCGGTATGGCGGCGGTCATGTTCAACCTGCTAGGAGAACGCAACAGCGCCGAGTTTTTCTCGCGAATGAGCGTGGCCTCGCATGGATCGGAACGAGATTGTGGGCACACAGGCAACTTTTTTAATATGCTTTGGGCAATGCCCGGTGTGTCTCTTTCAGGTCCTAATGCCACTGGCGCTTGGATGCAGGAATTCGGGGCTTGGTACTTCGATTTGGCCCGCCGCTGGGATGGGACGTTTGTCCATCAAGGCCCCCCGGAAGATGGTCATGATAGCTATGCCAATTGGGATGCGACAGGAGCCTATCTCCTCGCCTATGCTGCACCTTTGAAGAATCTTTATCTGACGGGCAAGCAACCGTCGTGTGTGCCCGAACTCGATTCCGAGTCGGCCTGGGCCTTGATCATGGACGGTCGAGGCTGGTCCAACAAGGACCGCAATAGCTTTTATGACTCGTTGAGCGAAGAGGAACTTTTGCGGCGGCTGGAAAGTTGGTCGCCTGTGGTCCGCGAACGGGCAGCCATGGCGCTGGGCCGACGGAAGCCAAAATCGATTGCCCCGTTGTTAGAAATGCTCCGCTCACCGCGGCTGGAGGCGCGATACGGGGCGTGTCAGGCGTTGGCCTGTCTCCGCGGTGCCGCGGCTCCGGCCGTACCGGTGCTCATCGAAATGCTCGATCATGAGGACCTTTGGCTCCGTGTTAAGGCCGCGGATGCCCTGGCTGCTATTGGCCGTCCTGCTGCGATGCCCGCAGTGCCAAAGCTGTTGCAGCGCCTTGCCAAAGGCCCTTCTGCCGAGGATCCTCGGGGCATGGAACAGCGCTACTTGTGTTTTGCCCTATTTGATCGCCGAACGGGATTGCTGGGACGTTCGTTAGAAGGGGTCGATCGGCAAGCCCTCTATGCTGCGGTTCGCGAAGGGCTTCGCAATGAAGATGGTCGGGCCCGAGGTGCGATCGCCTCCGTTTACCAGAATCTCTCTTACGAGGAAGTGAAGCCTCTCTTGCCCGAGATTTATCGCGCTGTTGTCGAGCTAGCACCAAGCGATGAAATGTTCGGTGATGGAATTCGCTTGGCCGGGCTGAAAGTGCTTGCTCAACACCGTATCCGCGAGGGCATGTCGCTTTGCCTAGATATCATGGAGCTTGACCGCTGGGGAAAGCAAGATCGAGTCATGGGTGGCCTAGAAGCTCTCAGCCTCTATGGGGCGGCTGCCAAGCCGCTGCTACCGCGATTGCGCCAACTCGAGAAAGAACTGCTGGCTCACTGGGAGGCTCGCAGTTTTCAGCCGGCCGTGGAACGACTCCGAGCGCTTATCGCGAAAATCGAAAACAGCAACGAGACTGTCACCCTGCGTAGCCTGCAAGACCCGTGAGCTAACTCCGAACCGTTGCCGTTTTCGCGGGACTTTCACAAGTCTTTCGCCGAGAAATCCGGCAGGTAGTATGCTGTCGATCAAAGGATAAGAGAGTGCTAGGCGGTCCTTTTACCCGCCATTCCTTGTCCGAAACGGTGCACGCGCCGTGAGCGGATTCGAGCGAAATGTCTTCCTCTGCCGGCTCACGGCCCCCGCGCCGGCTGTACCCTCCAAGAACGGCCCAATCGGTGTTTAAGCGAAAAAGGGGCCAACGATATAATTCGAGACGCGGGGCGGTCAGGCGCTGCCCGGTGAAAGAAGGAAAAGGGAGGTTCATGATCATCTCGGCGAGAGGTTGGTCAGCCGTATGTTGGAAAGTGTTGCCACGGGAGGAGCTTCTTCGGCGAAGGAAGAAAAGTATTCCCTCCTCCTCGAAGTAGCCTTTATCATCTTCGCGGTTGTTCTTTCGTTATTAGGGATCGAGTCTCTTCCCATCATAGGTGAAGAGCCTCGGCGGGCCGAGGTCGCGCGCGAAATGCTGGCGACAAATGACTGGCTGATCCCTCGCGAACAAGGGGAGATTTATTGCTCTCGGCCACCGCTTCAGAATTGGCTTATTGCGGTCATCGCCATCATTCGCGGGGGATTCGACGCGGTCACCGTGCGACTGCCGAGCGCGCTTGCGACATGTGCGACCGCCTTGGTGTGCTTCGCCTTTGCCCGACATCATCTTGGCCGAATGGCCGCTATAACGTCGGGTGTGGCTTTTCTGACGATGGGTCAGACACTGACGATTGGCCAAATGGGCGAGACCGATGCCCTCTTTGCTTTTTTCGTTGGCTCCGCGCTTTTGATCTGGTACCACGGCTACGCCACACCTGACAAACGGACGTTGTTCTGGGCTTTGGCTGGGTTGCTTACGGGCCTAGGTGCGCTGACAAAGGCCCTTCAAGCTCCAGTATATTACTTAATGTGTACTGTCACGTTTCTTCTGATCGAGAAGAACTATCGACTCATTTTATCGCGGGCGTATGTTCTGTCCTATATAATCATTTTGGTAGTTATTGCCGCCTGGACAGTCCCCTATTATCTTGCGGTGGGACCACAATATACCTGGCAAATTTGGTGTGGTCAGGTAGAAAGCCGACTTGCCACGGAGGGGCTCTTCGGCCACATCCTGAAATATCCCTTAGAAACATTCGTGTGCATGTTGCCGTGGTCGCTATTCTTTCTGGCGTTCTTGGATCACAGATTACGGAAGTCCTTGACCAACTGGCAGCCCTTGGTTCGTTACCTGGTTGTCAGTTTGCTCATAACCTTTCCCACGGTTTGGTTCATTCCAGAGGCGAAGAACCGCTATTTTCTGCCGCTTTATCCCTTGGCCGCAGTGCTTGCTTCAGTTCCGTGGCAATACTGGGTGACGGGAGGCACATCCGAGAGGGTAATCGTACCGCGGCTAGTCTGGCGATTACTCCAAGCGTTCTCAGCCATGATCCTGATTGCGCTTCTGGCAGTGTGGCCGATTTGGCTCGGCGCCGTAAAGATCGAATTAATCACCCAAAGTACCCTTAGCCTTGATAAACTGTTTATAGTCACAATGCTGGCGACTTTAATGGTAATATTTATTCATGCAGCTATACGGATAAATGATAGCCGGTCGTGGATGTGTGTTCTATTGTCTTTGGGTATCACGCTCGGTCACGGACATCGTCTTATCATCGTACCGATCCAATGTGGAATCTTATATTCGCCGGAGCCTGCTATCAAGCAACTCGCGTGGGATGTTCCCAATCCAGAGCGCCTGGTCAGTATTGGTCCCATTGTGGCCCGATTTCGTTACTTTTATCCCCATCTGGTGAAGCTCGTGAAAGAGGAAGAAATCACTCAGGGTCCACCATCAGGGGTGGATCATTTTTGTTTGGAGGGTGAGTGGGTCCGCAGAGCACGGCCGAGAAAGAAGGAGACGGACCGGCCCCGGATGGCGATTGCATACCGCGGTGGCCGCGTGATTGTTCCGAAACTCCCGTTCGCCTGGGACGTGGTAGCCATCATCCCCTTGGGGCGGACGTTGACACGTGACCCACAACCGGTGGCCGTCATTGGCAGGATTCGGCAGGGGGGAGCGCTGTTGTCGTCTCCACTGCGGGTCGAGGACGGCAAGGAGATTGAGTAGTCCCAATCAGAGCAAACATTGCACTGGTTCGGGACGGCCATTGCCAAAACGCGACCGAGCTCTGGCATTAGAAGCCGGTTTTCCCGCAAGGAACTCGGGTCTAACAAACCACTTATCACTTTTTCCAGGGTTGCCGCCGGTCTATACTCATGGTACGCGCTGGGGGCGCTCATATTTCCCATGGAAATCCCATGGAAAAAAGGTTTCCCGTTGTCCCCGCGAGGTGATCTGCAAAGCTTGCGGGACTTGCGTGCCTGTGAGGAAAGAGGGTGTCTTGGTATTGTGGGTAAAATGAGAACTATGGAGATATGGCCAAGTTTAGGAAAATGGTTAGAGTAAAGTGACTCTAAACTATGCCCAAAACATGATGGTGGCAACGCGAACAATCCGGTGGCGGCCGAACTGGTGGGGCTGGGGGACCCTTGCGGTCCTCGTGCTGGCGTTTGGTGTGGGCTTGCCGGCCCTCCACAACTATCAGTCGCAGCGGATCGTCGAGCGGATTCGCGCCCGTGCCGAGGCAGCCGAAAAACGGTTAGCTGCGGCCAAGGCGGCTGGTCACGAGGAGGAAGTTGGCAAGGCCCTCACCGATCTTGTTAAGAACTACGACCTGTACCTTCGGCATCGACCCGGCGAAACAGCAGCTCAAATCGCCTTGGCCTTGGCCGTGGCGGAACAGGCGGATCGGGCAAGAGGAAATGCTCAACTGCAATGGCACGCCTACCGTGTCCTCAGCCGGGCATTGGCCAAGGTCCCCGATGAGCCTCGACTCTTAGAAGCCCTGGCCTCGCTGGCCATGCGACTGCAACAGTGGGAAGAGGCGGCCTCGTTATGGCGCGAATTATGGCAAAACGATCCGCAACGAGTATTGGCGGGGCTGAACCTTGCCAAGTGTCAAATTGCCCGCGAGAAAATCCGAGAGGCCATCGATACACTCCGCGGTGTTATCGAGCGCGATCCGGCATTGCTTGAGGCGTATGTTCTGTTGGCCAAGTGCTATCGTGCTCCCGCGGTGCAGGATTACGAATCGGCTCGCGTCACCATTGATGACATGGTTAGCCGCAATCATGGCTCGGCAGATGCCCACGCCCAAAGAGCCGCTTTCTGGTGGTGGGTAAGCCAAACGACGAGTAACCCAGCCGAAGCCGCCCAAGCCATGGACGCCGCCAAGAAAGACGTAGCGACGGCCCTCGAGGCTGTTCCCGAACATCTTGAAGCCCTGTTGATCTCTGCAAACATCGCTTTGCACGAGGGGGATCTCGACAAGACCAAAGAAATCCTTTCCCTGGCGGAAGAGACGGCGCCTGAGGATCGCCGAGTTTGGGCAGCCCATGTCAATTGGGCACGCTTGGCGGGAGACATTGACCGAGAAGAGACCTACTTGAAGCGGCTAACGTTGGAGGACCCTTCGCGATTGCCCGAGCTGGCCGAGCTCCATTTGAGTCGCCAGCCGCCCGATCTTGCAGCGGCTCGTAACATTATCGCGCTAATGCAGCGGGCGCGTTTTCCCGCGCAGTACTTGCAATTTTGGCAAGCACGGCTGACATTCCTTCAAGGTGATCGGGTGAAAGGCCTGAGCCGCCTTGAAGGGCTCTATCGCAGCATTGGTCGGGAGGATGATGCTTTGCGGGAATGGGTGGGCTTGGCCCTTGCCGAGGCTTACCTCCAAATGGGGATGCGCGACTCCGCCGGTGCAGTCCTTAGCCAGTTGCGGGAACGTGCACCTGACTCCCCGCGGGTGCAGGCCGCCTGGGCTAATTGGCTTATCCAATCGGGACAATCGGAGTTGGCCCTGTATGAGTTCGAACGCATTTTGCAATCCCAATATGCCGCCAGAGTGCGGAACTCGGGAGAGTTTTTGAGAAACCTCTTTTTGGCAAGGCTTGCCGCTGCTCGGGGGAGGCCCTTGGACAGTCCCGAATGGCAGCAACTTGATCAACTCTTGCAGCAGGTCGTGCAGTCTTCGGTGATAGCCGACGATGACAAGGTGCTGATGAGGAGTCGGTACCTGGAAGCCCGTGGGCAAACGGACGAGGCAACCAAGCTCCTTCACGAGGCAATACAATCGGATGCGAGTCCTCGCCTCCGTCTGGAGTTGGCCTCGCTGCTTGCTCGACAGAATCGCACCGATGAGGCCCTTGCCACACTTGAGGCGGCACTTCAGGGGGCGGGTTTCCGAAGTGACATCCTACGGATGATGATCGAGTTGGCGGAACTCGTCGATGAGAACAAGCGAAACGAAACTCTCAGGCAGGTAATGCAGGAACTTGAAAAGCTTCCCGCTGCGGACCAAAGACCCGTGGTGCGTGCAGTGGCCCGTTTTCATCTGAGAATTGGTAACACCGCGGAGGCTGAGGCACTTTGGGAAAAGTTGGCACGCGGAGATGAAAGCGACGTTGAACCTCCGCGAGTGCTTTTGGAGATGGCTTGTCAGAAGGGCGATTTCGAGAAGGCGAAGGCTTGGCTGGAAGAGCTCCGACGGATCGAGGGGCAAAGTGGGCGAGTAACGCTCCTGAGTGCCGCACTTCTGAAAGTATATCAATCAATGCAAAAGGCGGTGTCCCCTTCAGATCGGTCAAGGCTTCTCATGGAGGCAAAAGAAGACCTCGCAGTACTGGAAAAGCAATTCCCGTACTGGCCCGATGTGTTACGGTTAAAAGCCCGCATCGCATTACTGGAGGGAAGGCTCGCGGCGGCGATTGATCAATATCGGTTGCTGGAACGTCGTGGCCTCCTAATGCGCGAGGGCAAGGAAGAACTGGCTCGCCTTCTTTTGCTCCGAGGACAGAATGAGGAAGCTCGAAAGGTTCTTACAACCTCACCTTTGCGAGTTAGCGATCTCCAGTCGGTGAAGCTCCAGGCCGAACTTTTGGCACGCGAGGGGCGAATCCCGGAAGCCATCAAGCTTGTCGAACCGCTATTGGCGAAGTCGTCCGATCCACTGGATTGGCTCTGGTACGCTCAATTCTTATCCCGTGCGAAGCAAACGGAAAATGCCGACAAAGCTTTTGCACACGCGATCGCCCTGGCTCCGAATTGGCCCGAGGCGCACCTTGCCCAGATCATGCATCTTGTGGCAACCGATCGTAAGACCGAGGCGGAGAATCTCATCCAGGCGTGGCAGAAGCGGCAGATTCAGGATGTCTCGGAGCGACGGGTTCTGGCGTTGGGGTTGGAACTGTTAGGTCGGCCGGACCAAGCGGAAGAGATTTACCGAAAAACAATTCAGGAAAATCCGGAAAGTGGTGATCTCCTCCTCGAATGGGCGGGCTTTTGCCTGCGGCAGGGGCGAACTTCTGAATGTCGTGCGGTTTTGGAACGGCTTGTTTCGGCAAAGGCAGATGGGCTGCGCGTCAGTGATTCGACAAAGCTTGATGCGCGGCGGAATCTAGCTCAGCTCCTCGGGCTGTCGCCGGATTACCGTGATGTCTGCCGGGCGATCGAGCTCCTCACGGCAAACCTCAATGAACAAGGGCTTCTCGTTGATCGTTGCCTATTAGGACGGGTCTTATCGCAGCGGCCGGAACGTTCTTCCAGAGAGCGGGCGGTGGCGGAATACCAGACCGTGATTCGCGAAGGGGGGATCCTCTCGCCCGAGGACCGATTCGCCTTTGCCCGGGCCCTGGCCAGTTTGGGGAGTTGGCCCGATGCGCGGATGCAAATGCTGGAACTTTTCAGGCCTGGGGCGCCGATACAGCCGTCGCACCTTGTCTTCTTCATCAATCAATTGATCAGATTTAGGTCTCCGGCGGAGGAGATTCAACCGCACTTGAATACACTCCGGTCGGTGCCAGGCTACGATTTCGTCGCCCTGGAATTACAGACGAAATTGGCCGTCCGCGATGGGAGAGCTGACGAAGTCCACGGGCCGTGGGATGAAAGACTCGAACGTGCGATCGGCGAAAAGCGTTGGGCCGATGCGGAAGCCGTTCTCACTGCGGCAGAATCGAGCGGCTTGACCGCTTGGACCGAGAAGGCGTGGACGCGATTGAGCGAGGTCCGAAAAGAATCCGTTCTCGGAAAAGCCCTCTTTTTGGGGCGTCAGAAACGATTGAAAGAAGCCCTAGAGCTTTGTGAGAAAACGTCGGAGACGCTGCCAATAACGGCGGTGGCCTCGGTCGCCATGAGTGTGCTGCGGTTGAACCGATCAGGCATTCAAGATCGTGACCTAGCGATGGTCGAAGGCTGGTTACTCAAGGCCAGGGAATCGAACCCGAATGACAAGCGAATTGCCATCGACTTGGCCAGTTTTTTGAACCTCGCCGGGCGGTATGAAGAATGCGAGAAAGCTTACCGAGAACTTTTGGCCCGGAAGGACCTTTCGGACATGGAAAAAGCCCTTATCAAAAACAATCTCGCATACATTTTGGCCGCCAAGGGGCGCAGTGTGTCCGGGGCAGCAAGCGAAGGTCGCCTTCAAGAGGCCGAGAGTCTAATCGAGCAGGCCATCGCTGTCATCGGCCCGATCGGGAGCCTGCTCGATACACGGACGGTGGTCCGCCTAGGCCTTGGTAAAAATCGAGAAGCCCTTTCCGATGCCCAACAGGCCGTGGTCGAGGAGCCAACACCGTTAAGCTACTTCCACCTGGTAGAGGCGCTCATCGCGGTGGGCGATACACCTACGGCCCTGAGGGAATGGCAGCGGGCGTGCAAAGATTTTGGCCTGACGCCGGAGGCACTCCCCCCGGTTGAGCGGGAAAGGTTCCGTATCGTCGCTCAACGCTTAGAAGGATGAACCTATCAAAGGGGCTCGGGTAGGTGCAGAAAATGGGGCAAGTTGCGCAAAAGTTTTGGCAAAAGCCTACCCCAAAAATTGATGGAACGAGACGCTCCGAACTGCGGAAAACCCGAATGAGGACAAACACCAAGCGCTGCCCAATTGACCTCCTCAGCGGGCCGATCGAATGAGCTCAAAAGTAAGTCGGGGCGGCCGGATTCGAACCGGCGACCCTCTGCTCCCAAAGCAGATGCGCTAGCCAGGCTGCGCTACGCCCCGCATCTTGCCAAAAAGGCCTCATGCATCCGTATCTTACCATCCCACCGGCCGATTGTTAAGGCCGCCCTGCCACTCCCGTGACCTTGCTGGGTGACTCGTCGCATTTGCGCGGAGGACGGCACTTGAAAGCGCGGCCCCGCTGGAGTGGGGCTTTCTCCGGCGGCGGGACATCGGTTCAGCCGGCTGCCCGGTGTTTCTCTTGTCCGCAAATTCGGTCTCGCAAAAGATCGAACTCTTCATGTGATTGGAAATAGACGACCAACTTGCCTTTTCCGCGTCCGTTATGGGTAAGTGAGACCCGCAATCCCAAGGCCGCACGGAACTCTTGCTCCAAAGCGGCCAGGTGTTCGGACGATCGCCCTGGGCGGGATGATGACTCGGGGTGGACGACGGTCAGGCCTGCCGTTGCTCGCTGCCTTTCTTGGACGATTTGCTCGACTCGCCGGACGCTGAGGCCTTCCTGTTCGATTTGCTGGCAAAGGGCGATTTGGTCCTCCTCAGAATCGAGCGAGAGCAACGCGCGAGCATGTCCCTGGGTGATTCGTCCCTCTCGCAAGGCCTGTTGGACAGGCTCCGGTAGATCGAGAAGGCGGATGAAATTGGAGATGGTCGAACGATCCAGACTCAGTCGGCTGGCCAACTCTTCCTGGGTTACGCCGTATTCTTCCAGGTATCGCTGGAAACAACGGGCCTTTTCCAACGGGTTGAGGTCTTTTCGCTGCAAGTTCTCCACAATGGCAAGCTCGGCAAGCTGTCGATCGTCGGCCTCGACAACCCGCGACGGGACCTTGTCCCAACCGGCAAGTTTCGCCGCGCGGAAGCGGCGTTCCCCGGCAATTAACTGATAGCGGCCCCGATGCCGCCGCACGACGATCGGCTGAAGTAGCCCGTGGTTATTGAGGCTATCAGCCAGTTGAACGATTTCATCGGAATTGATTTCCTGCCGGGGCTGAAACGGATTGGGATCGATCTCATCAATGGGGATTTCGATGACGCCAGTCGGCTGGGTATCTGCCGCGGGAACACTGTCAGACAGGGAATTTGCTGTACCTATTGTACCGAGACCCACAGGCGGGACGTCGAAACTCACGGCCCCTGCGGACGTACCTCCGGTTGGGGCCTGAGTAGCGCTATCCAACTTACCCAATAAGGCTTCCAAACCACGACCAAGTCTTTTTTCCTTACTCACTATCCAAGACCTCCATGCAAAGTTCGACATAGGCACGGGTGCTTCGTGCCCTTGGTGCGTAATCGATGACGGGTAAACCATGGCTGGGTGCTTCCGCGCACACGACGTCGCGCGGAATCACCGTGAAAAAGACGATGTCTCCGAAGAATTCGCGGACCTCTTCCTCGACCTCCAGAGTCAACTCCAACCGCGGATCGTACATGGTCAGCAGGATGCCCCCAAACTGGAGTTGACGATCGCGTTCGACCATAACGCGCCGGATGACCTCAATCATTTGAGCGAGGCCTTCCATGGCGAAGTATTCGCATTGAATGGGCATGAGCACTTCGTTGGATGCTGCCAACGCGGTGCGCGTCAGTTGTCCGACGGACGGGGGACAATCGATGAGGACGTAATCATAGCCGGCCATTCCTGTCTGTAGGTGATTACGAAGCATCGAGGCATAGACCCCTTGATCGCGGACAAGAGACTCGATGTCTCGAAAACAACGGCTGCCCGGCAGGATTTCTAAGTCTTTGACGCTTGTGGTTAGGATAGCATGGCTAAGTGGCGTTCCCACCACGAGGGGATGATGGGAAAGCGGCTGACACCCTAAACCGGATGTGGCATTGCACTGCGGGTCGAGATCGACGAGGAGGGTTCGACGACCTGCCTTGGCCAAACAAGCAGCCAAATTGATCGCGGTCGTTGTTTTTCCCACGCCTCCTTTCTGATTGGCAATGCAAATGACCCGCGGCATGCCCGCGCCTCCGTGCCGGCCCCATGAAGGGCGTTTGCCATCCGTTGCAACAAGCGATCCTATCGCTGCGAGTTTTCCAAACTGCCTGTTTCACGTGGAACGACGTATCGCTCTTTTGGGCAGATTTTATCAATCCTGGCGGAAAAAGGGAACGGCAATCGGCAGTGGAACCAGCAAAGGGTGTCAATAGCTACGTGTGAGCTTTCTGGTAATCGCTGGAAGGGGCTGCAGACGCCATCCAGTTCTGCATCCGGATACCAGTAAGAACCCATTAAGGGCCCATCCCAAAAACTCCCCTCTCCCTCCCGGAGAGGGTTAGGGTGAGGGCAAGCGAACGTCGGAATCGATTGAGAAGACCGCCAGCGATTCGAGCCACCCTCACCCCCGACCCCTCGCCCACCAAACGCGTGAAGGGAGCTTATGGGATAGGCTCCAAGCTACCGAGGAATTAGATCCTGTTCCACGTGAAACCGGGAAATTCACTCAGGCGGAGCGAAAACCAGGACCGGCGTTGGGCTTTTGCCTCACTTATCACGCCCTCTGAAGAGACCAATTGCCGGCTTACTCAAGCGGGTTAATTACCAGCCCTGAGCACAGTTTGGGATAAAAGTAGGTGCTCTTGGCCGGCATCCGGTCTCCTTGTAGGCTAACGTCGCGAATGTCCTTCACAGAAGCCGGCTTGACCAGGACGGCCATCGGATAGTTACTTGTTTGCAAGCCCAGAATGACCTCCTCAATGCTGTGAACGTAGTCGATGTCCAAGGGGGGCTCCAGCTTGAGGAGGTGCTCGACGACGAGCCGATGCAGAACGGCTACGCCCAAAGCACGCCACTCCGGTGTGTGGTCGGTGGCGATGTCGTCCATCTTCTCTCGCCCGGCGGGCGTCAGCTCCGCGATGGACCACTGTTGATCGGGACGAGTAAAGATCGCCAGGGTTGCGGGGTCGGGGGAAGCCTCTACCAACTCCCAGACATCCCGCGCGGCCTCCGGACCATTTGCCACTTGGTGGAGCGAAAATAGGTCGCCGAGCCGTTCCGCCAGTTCGGCCGCCGTCATGGGCGGGATAGAGCGGAAAAGCCGATGCGTTGGCAGGACGATCAACCCAGGATCCTCCATGGGGACACAGTGCATCAGGACATAATGGGCAGGATGGTCCGGCCGAAGATAGCCCATGTCCCGGAGTTGTTCCCGATATTCCAGGGCCGTCTCGTAACGGTGGTGGCCATCGGCAATGAAAATCGGAGCTGGACCAACAACCGCCGACAGATTCGTCACAAGCCGAGGATCAGTGACAGGCCACATGCGGTGGATCACGCCCAGGTGGTCCACGGCCTCTATGGGGGTCAGGCCCTGAACGGCTTCGTCGAGGATGGCGATCGTTTGTTGATCGGGGTCGGGATACATCCCGAAGACCTGACTCAAGTTGGCCTTGCACATGGTCATTAGCATAAGCTGATCCATGCGGGGACCACGGAGTGTATGTTCATGAGGGAAGATTTGCCCTTCGCCGTACGCGGATAGACGCACTCGGGCCATGAACCCGCGACGGAGATAACGGCGGCCATCTACCTCAAACTCCTGGTAATAGACGTAGATCGCGGGATCGGCCTCCCGGAAGAGCACCCCTTCCGCTAACCAACTTTGGTAAAATCGTTTTGCCCGCGAATACCGGTTGTTGACCTCGTCGTCACCCGGTTCGATGCGGTTGAGGATGAGCCGCACCACGTTACATGGGTGCTTTTTGTAGAGGGAGGCCTGGAGTTCAGGCGAGATGACGTCATAGGGCGGTGCGATCACGTCGCTTAATGAGCCAACGTGACCCAAATCATAGCGAATCCCTCGAAAAGCTTGTATCTCCGGCATCGGAATCCAATCCCACTCACTGATTCCCGCAAGTCCCAAAAAAACCGGTCCCCCAA
>Ga0209508_1002199_pt1 | contig 13355 bp, 9 predicted proteins | sample AD_UKC129_MetaG_FD_184427 | JGI IMG/M metagenome (GOLD analysis project Ga0209508, IMG submission 184427) | Active sludge microbial communities of municipal wastewater-treating anaerobic digesters from Canada - AD_UKC129_MetaG (SPAdes) (version 2) | ecosystem: Engineered > Bioreactor > Anaerobic... | reverse complement strand
GCACTGGATGAACAATTACCCAAGGAGAATATTTGGTTATCGAACTGCGAATGAAATGGCAAAGATTGTGGTCGCTTAAAACAGGGTTCTGTAAGATTTTGTAAGGCAATTAAACTTGCAATTTAAAGACGCTATCATTCGCCTTCTTTTTGTTGACAACGAGATAAAACAGCTGTTATACTTTTTATGATAAACAAAGGCGTTTATCAGCGCATTAGTGGCAAACTAATGTGCTGGTAGGCGTCTTTTTTTATTTGCGACAGGAGGTAATGACCATGTCTTATACGATGAGGGTACTGGAAGACGTGATAAAGAAAAATCCGAATGAGCCGGAATTCCACCAGGCCGTGACTGAGGTACTCACTTCGCTGCAGCCTTATGTAGATGCGAATCCTGAATATGAGAAGGCGGGAATACTGGAGAGGCTTTGTGAACCTGAGCGTGTAGTCATGTTCCGCGTCCCGTGGGTCGATGATTCGGGAAGAGTGAGGGTGAACAAGGGTTACAGGGTCCAGTTCAACAGTGCCATAGGCCCGTACAAGGGCGGCCTTCGCTTCCATCCGAGCGTCAGCCTGAGCATCATAAAGTTCCTGGGATTTGAGCAGGTGCTGAAAAATTCTCTTACCGGGCTGCCCATGGGCGGGGGCAAAGGCGGTTCCGATTTCGACCCCAAGGGCAAGTCTGAACGGGAGATAATGGCTTTCTGCCAGAGTTTCATGACAGAACTGTACCGACATATAGGAGAAAACACCGACGTGCCGGCCGGGGACATAGGAGTAGGTGAACGCGAGATCGGCTACCTTTTCGGCCAGTACAAGAGGATAGTCGACTCGTTCAGCGGTGCCCTCACGGGGCTTATGAGTCCGGCCGTGGGTTTTTCCATGTTGTTTCGGAACTTATGGTATTGCTCATATCACGCTGTAGAGGATGTCCGTATAGGTAGGAAGCGTCCAGTGTTTCCTGCTTACGATCAGTTCAAGTTCATCGACTGTTTCGCGCAGATCGTTCATCGCGGCAAAGACCTTCCCGCGGGATGCCTGTGCGAGAGCAAGGCTGTCGCTTATATCCCTGACCGCCCGGGTCTGTTCGCAAAGGTGGTCCAGCTTCCTGTACAATTCTGCCGACAGCCGTGATATCCTGTTGAGGAGGTTCTCCTCGGGAGTGGTGTCGATCCCGGGGCTTACAGCTTTCTTGTTGAGCACCAGTTCGGCCAGTTCATTCTGATAGCCTATTACAGCGGGGATAACGTACTTGTTCACCATGTCGGTCATTGTCAGGGCTTCGATCCTGATGGTCTTCGAATAATTCTCAAGAAGGATCTCGTACCGTGAATGGATCTCGTGCTCCGTGAACACTCCGTGGCGGACGAACATTTCCACGTTCTTCGGATGCACGAACGCCGGCAGCGCTTCAGGCGTGGTCTTCAGGTTCGACAGGCCCCTGCGTTCGGCTTCCTCCACCCAGGATGCATCATAGCCGTTGCCGTTGAAAATGATGCGCCTGTGGTCCTTTATAGTCCTCTTGATCAGTTTGCCCAGGTCCGATTTGAAATCGGTGCTGTTTTCGAGTTCGTCCGCGAACTGTGACAGCACGTCTGCCACTATGGAGTTGAGCACGATGATGGGACCGGCTATCGAAAATGCGGATCCGAGCATGCGGAACTCGAACTTGTTGCCCGTGAATGCGAAGGGCGATGTCCGGTTGCGGTCTGTCGTATCCTTCGGGAAATGCGGCAGCACAGTCGCGCCGATCTCCATAAGGGTCTGCCCCTTGCACGTATAGAGAGTATCGTTCTCAAGCGCATTGAGTATCTCCGTGAGCTCATCACCGAGGAAAATAGAAACGATGGCAGGCGGGGCCTCGTTTGCGCCGAGACGGTGGTCATTGCCCGCACTTGCGACCGAGACACGCAGCAGGTCCTGGTAGTCGTCCACGGCTTTTATCACAGCGACAAGGCTTCAATGCATTATATATATCTCTCGGCAGCCGCTCTTTCATTACGCCATCTCCAAAAACCATGCTGCCGAAGAGTTCGGATATACTCGAATTTGCCATTTTTACACCTTCCTTCCATAAAATAGCAGTCTGGGGTAAAATAAAACCAACATGAGCAGTCCGCCATATAGATCCGGCTGCCCGGCAAAAATTGTTCCTGCCCTGCTCAGAGCAGTTCTATGCCTGCTGCGGCACACCCTTCAATGGTATCCTGGTCCCAGACCGAGACCTGGACTTCACCGACATGGGCCTTCTGCAGCAGAAGCATGCAGAGCCTTGACTGGCCGATCCCACCGCCCATCGTCAGTGGCAGTTCGTCGTTCAGAAGCATCCTGTGGAACATGAATCTCCTGCGGTCGTCGCAACCTGCCTTGGTCAGCTGTTCGTCCAGTGATTTGCTGTCGACTCGGATGCCCATCGAGGATATCTCAAAAGCGCACTGCAGTATGTCGTTCCAGAACAGGATGTCGCCGTTGAGTTTCCAGTCGTCATAGTCAGGTGCCCTACCGTCATGCCTGGTGCCGGATCTCAGCACATCTCCTATCTGCATTATGAAGACCGTCCTGTGTTCCCTGACGTATGCGTTTTCACGTTCCCTGGGCGAAAGTGCCGGGTACATGTCTTCCAGTTCCTGGGTAGTTATGAAGGAAACCTCCCTTTTAAGATCTGTTGTAAGGACCGGAAACATCTTCCTGATCTCTTCCAGTGTGTCGCAGATGGCTCCGACGATTTTCCGGACGGTGTCCTTCAGCGTTTCCTCGTTTCTCTGCTCGCGGCTGATGACTTTTTCCCAGTCCCACTGGTCGACATATATAGAATGGAGATTGTCCATCTCTTCATCCCGGCGTATCGCATTCATGTCTGTATATATACCTTCACCTACGGAGAACCCGTACTTGTGCAGCGCCAGGCGTTTCCACTTTGCCAGCGACTGGACGACCTGGGCGCAGGTCCCGGTTTCCCTGATATCGAATTCCACGGGGCGTTCAACACCATTCAGATCATCATTTATACCGGTGTCGGCCGGGACGAACAATGGTGCGGACACCCGTTTCAGGTTGAGAGCCCTGCCCAGTTTGTCCTCGAATATCCTCTTTATCAACCCGATCGCGACCTGGGTCTCGTAAAGACTCAGAAGTGATTTATAACCTTTTGGCACTGTCAGCTGACTCATGACCACACTCCTCTCTGAGCGAACGCCTGAAAATAATAAATAAAGATGCCGCGGACCGGTAGCTCCACAGCACCTTTGCTGTTCAGGCAATTCCACAGCACCCTTGCTGCTAGCAAAAGATTAACATGACACAAGGCCGATGTCAATACTTTTCTTCCTTATATCCGATAAAAATGCAATATGCACAATGAAAACTTGCAAAAATCACGAAATGTACAGGCATAATCACTAAAATATGATGATTTTTTGCAATTTGCTAAATGTGTACATTCAAAAGTGTTGACATATATAATGGTAATATAGTATCATATTCAAAACGAACAAAGGCGTTCATCAGATAGTGAAGGCGCCGGCCACAACGGCAGTGCCGCCCGGAAAGGGACTATGTGATGGACGCCTTTGATTTTTGTCCGGAGTATCATGGCCGGAGCCGGAGGTGGAAAGTATGAAGGAAGGGATGTTCAGAAACGTATCAGGATGCGCCGTATCAGGGATCTTCTCAAGATCCGGCAGACGCTTTTCCGGCAAACTCATAATCGACTCCATAACCGTCATGCGTGAGCGTTCCAACGGTCTTGGCGGAGGATTCGCCGGTTATGGGATCTACCCGGAATACAGGGATTTTTATGCCTTCCACATATTTTACGAGGACAGGATGGCGAAAAAGGAATGCGAAGAGTACCTCGAAGAGCATTTCGATATAATAAACCTTTCAAAGATACCGACGCGTAAGGTACCGCAGATCACGGACGAGCCGCTGATATGGAGGTATTTCGTTGCGCCACTGCCGACAAAGCTTGCCGACAGCCAGCTTGACGAGCGGGAGTTCGTCGTTAGGTGCGTTATCAGGATAAACACGGCCATCAACGGTGCGTATGTCTTTTCAAGCGGCAAGAACATGGGAGTGTTCAAGGCCATGGGATATCCCGAAGACGTGGGACGGTTCTACCGCCTGGAGGAATACGAGGGTTACTGCTTCACGGCGCACGGCAGGTACCCGACGAACACGCCGGGCTGGTGGGGAGGGGCGCATCCTTTCGCGCTCCTTGACTACTCGGTGGTCCACAACGGCGAGATATCGTCCTATGATGCCAACCGCCGCCACATCGAGATGTACGGGTATAAGTGTACGCTGCAGACGGATTCCGTGCAAAACCCGGGAAGGCACGAAATTCAGATCCCTGTACGGCAGGGATATGATCAGTGAACGCCACCGCCACAGGTATGAATTCAACAATGCGTACAGGGAGACCATGACCGGGAACGGGATGATCATCTGCGGCACGTCGCCGGACGACAGCCTGGTCGAGGCAATCGAATTGCCCGACAAGAAGTTTTTCATCGGGGTCCAGTTCCACCCGGAATTCAAGAGCCGGCCCAACAAGCCGCATCCGCTGTTCATGGGGCTGGTGAAGGCAGCCCTGGAGAAAGATACGCAGGCAAAATAGCCGGTTGCCGGACTAAATCCAGCTATGGAATCCAGATATGGGGTGGTCAGTCATGAAAATCAACCATAATTACCTGAAACTGAAAGACAGTTACCTTTTTGCCAGGATCGCGGATAAAGTCGAAGAGTCCAGGAAGAATAACCCCCGGGAAAGCGTCATCAGCCTTGGTATAGGAGACGTCACGCTGCCCCTTGTCCCGGTGGTCATCGAAGCGATGCACGAAGCAGTTTCAGAGATGGGGAATGCAGAGACCTTCAGGGGGTACGGGGAATACCAGGGGTATGACTTCCTTAGAAAGGCCGTATGCGACTATTACGCACGAAAAGACATATCGCTCGACATAAGCGAGGTGTTCATCAGCGACGGCGCGAAAAGCGACATCGGAAACATACTTGACATATTCGATGTCGACAATACGGTGATAATCCCTGACCCGGTCTATCCCGTGTACGTGGATACCAACGTCATGGCAGGCCGGAAAATCGTATTCGCAGACGGCACCGAACAGAACGGGTTCCTGCCGCTGCCCGACGAAAAGACGGAAGGCGATGTCGTCTATATTTGCTCACCCAACAACCCGACCGGCGCCGTTTACACGAAGGACCAGCTGAAGATGTGGGTCGACTGGGCCCTTGAAAGGCAGGCGGTGATCCTGTTCGACAGCGCCTATGAAGCATATGTCCGGGATCCGGACCTGCCGACCAGCATCTACGCGATCCGCGGCGCCAGGAAATGTGCCATCGAATTCTGCTCGTTGTCGAAAACGGCCGGGTTCACGGGCGTCCGCTGCGGCTATACCGTCATCCCGAACGATTTGAAGAGGGATAACATATCGCTGAACAGGCTGTGGTACAGGCGCCAGTCGACCAGGTTCAACGGGGGGCCGTACATAGTGCAGAGGGGAGCAGCGGCCGTATTCACGGATACGGGGTTGAAGCAGATCTCCGGGCAGATCGGCTATTACCTTGAAAATGCCCGCATCATTGCTGATGCATTGACCGAACTCGGCATATGGTTCACGGGAGGAAGGAACTCGCCTTACATATGGCTTAAATGCCCGAACGGCATGTCGTCCTGGGAATTCTTCGCTTTCCTGCTGGAAAACTGCGGAGTCGTCGGGACCCCGGGCGAAGGCTTCGGAAAGAACGGGGAAGGCTTTTTCCGCCTGACCGCCTTCGGGAACAGGGAAAATGTGATGGAAGCGATGGAGAGGATAAGAAAGGCATTGTGATCAACTGCCATTGCATATGAAACCCTTGTAGCAAACTACCCTGAAAACTGCCCTGAGTTCAGATTTCCTTAATATGCGGGTTGTGTTTTCCTTTCATAAAGGCCTATATCCGGGAAAACACAGCTATTTTTTTGCTGTTTTTACAACAGAATTCTTAAGCATGAGCCATACCAGGCTCATGTGCCATTAAGCTTCCTGGATGCCTCAAGTACTGCGACTGCCAACTGGTCCGCACATGATGTCTGACGGGCGCCGCAGGTATTCCCCAGCAGCTTATCAGCTATCTGCTGTGCAGTCCAGCCATCGACCAGTTTCGGGATAGCTTTCAGGTTACCGCTGCAGCCGCCTGTGAACTCAATATTCGTGATGACACCGTTCGCATCGATGTCGAATGAAATCAGCCTGGAGCAAGTGTTTTTTGCTTTATAAGTATATCTCATCGTATGACCCCCGTTGTATATACAGCTTCTTTGCCGATATCTGCGGATTTTGCCCGCAGCTCACTGCCAATGCCACGTGACAGCCCGACTTAATTCCTTTATAAAGAGTACACAATCGATTTTGACTTTGCAAGAAGAATTGTGGGTTTGTCAAACATGTGTTACACCTTGATGAAAAAAATTCTGTAACGCCTGCTTGGGTGAAATCCAGCCAAGAGGACGCATGGGGAAGTTATTGTATTCCAATTATGTATGTAAAATTGCTTCTTGAAATCTTCAAATGAGTGGAACTTATGTACTGCATAAAATCGCTCATTAACCTTGCGATGGCTGCGTTCTACTTTACCGTTGTGTCTCGGTGTAAACGGACGGATTAGTCTGTGTTCGATTCCCAGTTTTTTAAGTTCTGTCTCAAATAATGTTGGGGTATTCTTACGAGAAAAACGGTTCGTGAATTCCGGACCGTTATCTGTCTGGACGCACTCCACTTTGAATTTGAATGCTTTAAACATATTCCTGAGAAAAAGTGTTGACGAGTAAGTGGAAGCTTCCTCAAAAGCCTCAACATATCTGAAACGCGAGTATTCGTCCAGGGCTGTATATTGGTAGAATTTTGTCCCGAAGGCACTCCCAACAATACAACTGGAAGGAACATGCGATCTGGACTCTTTGACCCGGGTATTGCATCTGCTCGTATGGCTTTGGGATGTACTTCGGATTTGGCGGTTTTTCCGCCATAAGAGGGCGCTTACGAAGAAACCGATAAAGGCCGGGTATCGATTTTGTATATCCTCTTTGCCTGAGCTTGCCCCAGAATACCACCAGGCCATCGTGAGGGTTACGGCGCCTCATATCTGTGATCAGCTTTATCTCCTCAGGAGTGTGGTTAGGGTGGCTGTGTGGTCTGCGTGACCGATCTCTCAATGATTCGATCGTCCCGTCGTAACGTCTGAGCCAGCGATAGATATACTGCCGATTCGTCCGATATTTGATTGCCGCCTTTGTCACACAATATTTAAGTGAATACTCAATAAGTGATAGTCGATACCTCATATCTTGTGTTATACTGTTCATGCGGGAAGCTAACCTCCTTATGTTTATTGTGGTGGATAACATAAACATACACTATTGGTTAACTTCCCGCACTATTTTTTTATTGTATGTAACACATCTATTGTAATCCTACAGTAATTACAGCTATACATAATTCTAAATTATTGTCATCCAATATAGTGAGTGCTATAATATTCCATATGATATCACATACAGCTATTGAGTGAGCGTATATTAACTTCGGTTGCCATTTGACTGCTAACTAACATATCGATTTTCGTTTTCTGTTATGGGAAACAGATCGGAGTAAAAAACTAGTACCGAGCTATTTGAGGGGTGCGATTTTAATCAGCTGGGCTGATAATAATGCCTCAAACAGAATTAGTAAACCAGATAATTGCACAACAGGGAGGATTACTTAATGCACATTGACCAGAAAATAGAATTCTGGAAAAATCGGCTTCTTGATTTGAGTAAGAGAAATAGACTTATTAACTGTATTCGACCTAAGGATGGTAAGCGAGTTTCTCGCTCTACAATACTAATTTACAAACCTTCTTTAGAAGATCTGTGGAATATACTTGTGGAGAGAGAAGATAGTCTGCAATTCCCAATCCCAATTAATTACTTATATAATAATAACGGTACACAAGAAACTGAATTACAGCTGGAAACATTTAATAATGGTATACTAACTAACCAGTCTCCTACTGATACTTGCAAAACACTTCGTAATTTAATGAAAAAAGCAAGGGAGTTTTATGAAGAGAAGGGCTTAAATGCTCTATATCTTGCTTTCGGCTTTCTTATATGGAAAGAGAATGGCATTGATGGACAAGAAATGCGTTCACCTCTTATACTTGTTCCTGTTTCATTATCACAGAAGAGTCTGGACGAGCCGATAATATTATCACGTACAGATGATGAAATAATAGTAAACCATGCGCTGGAGCAAAAATTATTAAGCGAGTTTGGGATTAACCTTCCTCGATTCGATGAAGCTGATGAGTGGCAAAATTACTTATTTCAGGTAGAAGAAATTTGCTCTCATCTCAATTGGCAAGTTGAATATGATGCTACTCAATTATCTCTATTTTCTTTCCTAAAAATAAGCATGTACCGTGATATTGAAATTAATACAGATAAAATTGCGGGACATCATATTATTCGAACTTTAAATGGTGAATGCCTGGATATAGGTAAAGACTGTTCTGATATGAGCAATTACGACCATGATTTAATTGAACCTCAATATACATTTTCGGTTGTTGATGCTGATTCAAGTCAACAGGACGCAATATTGCTTGCAAAACGAGGAGTTAGTTTTGTGCTACAAGGGCCTCCTGGTACAGGGAAAAGTCAAACTATAACTAATATTATTGCGGAACTAATTGCAGAAGGTAAGAAGGTTTTATTTGTATCTGAGAAAATGGCTGCACTTGAGGTTGTTCATAAACGATTAAAGCAAGCTGGACTTAGCAATTTTTGCCTTACTTTGCACAGTCATAATGCAAAGCGAAGAGAAGTACTTGATCAGTTGGGAATTTCATTAAAATTATCAAAGAGTAAGGCACAGTTACAACAAGAAGCCTTCAATAAGTTGTTTCAATTAAAAGATATAAGAACAGAACTTAACGCATATGTAAGAGAATTGCATACCATTGTAGAACCTCTTGGCAAGTCAATATATCAGGTTAACGGTGTTTTAGCAAAATATGCAAGTTTTAAAGATGTGGACTATATACAGCCTGATGCAGAAAATTTTACACCCGAACTTCTTGCAAAGTGCGAAACATTATTAGAGGAAATTGCGAACATTATAGACAAGAGTGGATATCAGCAAAAAAATCCTTGGTATGGTTGCATTTTAACTAGCATTACCCATGAATTTCGACAACAGTTTTTGGTAGATGCCAATAAATTAATATCTTTACTTACAAGTGGAGAAACTATATATAACGAGATCATTGGGCTAACTGGAGCTTCAAATTTGTCGTCTGCTTTCGCAAATATACAATGTGTTGTTGACTTATGCAATGTAGCCACTAATGCTTTGGGAATACCATATGAGTGGTTGCACCTTGATTTAAAAGATCAAGTCAATTATACTAATAATTGCTCAGATGCGTTGAGGAAAGCAAATAACTTAAATGAATTATTATCTACATTAAAAAAACATGTCCATTCAATGTTGGTTGCTTTGAATAGTATCGCAGACAACATATACTCATTGACAACTGATAAAAATGCTAATTTTGAATCAGCGAGTAGTGAAATTATAAATCTGTTACCATATGAAGGAGATATACTAGAGTCAATAAAAATATTCCAAATTCAACTTGAGGAATGTCAAAAGCTTGATCAAAAACATAGAGAAATTGAGACTGAAAATAGTAAAATTTGTAAAGATATTTCCCTAATTTCTCAGACAATTGATAATGAGCAAAAAATTCTAAACCAAAGATTTATTGAATGGCAGGAGGCTAAAAAAATTCTAGATAGTACTTTTGACGAAAAGGTATTGACAATAGATTTAGAAAATATTCTTACTCGTTATAGAACAGAGTATCGTTCAGGTATGAAAAGACTTTTAAGTTCTTCCTATAGGTACGATAGGAAAAATCTGCTCGGCTACTATAAAAGCAACGTAAAAATGACTTACTCAAAATGTTTAGTCTATTTAGATGAATTACTAAAAGCCAAAATTGCTAAGTCAAATTATGATAATCAAATAAACTTTGTTAACGACTTAATATTAAATAAACAGGAATTGGAAAGAAAGCTAACTCAATGCAAGGCTGATTTAGATTTGATATTGGAAGAGAGAAAAGTGTCAATAGAAAGACTTGAGAAGTCTATACAGAATCTCAAGAAATTTCTAGAAAATACGATTCAGAATTATAATGAACAACTTACTAGAGAAAAACTCAAGTTTGCTGCTAGCTGTAAAAGTCTTTCAGAAGTATTAAAAATTAATATTTCAGAACATACTAACTTTACTGAGTTAAAGCAAAAACTTGAGCATGCATATAATTTTAAAGAAAAAATATGTGAGTATTCAATAAGTGATGTATTTATTCGAAAAATATGCAATGGAGATGATAAAGTAACGCAAAAGTTTAACGAATGTGTTTCAGCTTTAAATAGCTGGGTTGAAATGACAAAACCTTGGCTAGACAAGTTCATAATGTTGTTTGATGATAATCAAAAGAATAAATTTACAGTTATTCCGCTTGAAGATTTGAAGTTGGATATAGTAAAATGCCGTGATAATTTAGCTTATCTGGAGGATTACATTGATTATAAAAATATTGTTGGGAAATTGTCTACTTTTGGTATAGACAACTTTATTGAAAAAGCAAAAGAACTAAATTTGGCGTCGGATGAAATTTTACCTGTATTTAGAAAATGCTTTTATCGTTCTTGGCTAGATTCAACAGTACGTAGATTTCCTTCAGTTAATGCGTTTAGAAAAGAAAGACATAATGCACGTATTCAGCAATTTAGAACTTTGGATAAATTACATTTAGAAATTTCAAAAGCCGCAATATTTGCTAAATTGATTTCTAGATTACCAGATTTTGATTCGTTTTCGGCATATAGTGGTGAAATCGCATTATTGCGTCGTGAAATGGCAAAGCAGCGTAAACTAATGCCAACTCGTAAATTAATAGCTTCAATTCCTAATCTGCTACCTGTTTTGAAGCCATGTATGATGATGTCACCGTTATCAGTTAGTACATATCTTGGAAACAGTGGATATGAATTTGATACTGTTGTATTTGATGAAGCATCACAAATACGTACAGAGGATGCAATTTGCTCAATTTTTAGAGCAAAACAGGTAATAATAGCTGGAGATAGTAAGCAGTTACCTCCAACTGACTTTTTTACATCCTCATTATCTGATTTTGATGATTTTGATGATGTGGAGGAAGAAGATATCAATGACGCAGGAGCTTATGAATCTTTACTTGACGAAGCAGCAATGCTGCCGACCCAAATGCTTCGTTGGCATTATCGTAGTAAACACGAACACCTAATAGCATTCTCCAATTCAAAAATATACCAAGGAAAACTAATAACATTCCCTTCATCAATAGAAAAAGCAGATGATTTAGGAGTGGAATATATTTATGTTGCAGGAGGGACATATGATCGTGGCGGGAAAAACGGGAACAGACAAGAAGCAGAAAAAGTTGCCGAACTAGTTTTTGAGCATTTCAAAAATCATCCAAACCGTAGTCTTGGAATAGTAGCATTTGGTGAAGTACAACAAACTGCTATTGAAGATGCTATTCTACGAAAGCGTTATGAAAATCCTGAGTATGAAATATTCTTCAGCGAAGATAGAGAGGAGCCATTATTTATAAAAAACCTTGAAACGGTGCAGGGAGATGAACGTGACACAATAATATTTAGTATTGGTTACGCACCAGATGTTACAGGTAAATTTTTAATGAACTTCGGTCCGCTAAGCCGTATCGGAGGAGAACGACGATTGAATGTTGCTATCACTCGTGCTAGATGCAATTTGAAACTTGTAGGTTCGATATTGCCATCTGATATTGATACTGATCGAATAAATAGCTTAGGTCCAAAACTTTTACGACTATACATTGACTATGCGATAAATGGGGCGAAAGCAATTTTAGGGGAAACAACACTAAATGGTGAAGGTTGGTTTGATTCTTCATTTGAAGAATCTGTATATGATTTTCTCACAAATAAAGGTTATGATGTTGTTACACAAGTTGGCTGTTCTGGATATCGTATTGATATGGCTGTACGTCATCCAAAATATAAAGGGCGATATGCAATCGGTATCGAATGCGATGGAGCAGCATATCATTCTGCACGAACTGCTCGCGAACGTGATAGATTACGTCAAACTATACTTGAAGATATGGGATGGAAAATATATCGGGTATGGTCTACAGACTGGGTAAAAGATCCACATACCGAGAGAGAAAAATTACTACATGCAGTAAATTCGGCAATAAAAGAGTATAGTGAAGAAATTCGAAGCAACCCAGTTGAACTGAAAAATTCGATAAGCTTTTTGAGTATAAGTACAAAATCAATGCAAGAGAGTATTCGTGAGAGATTTGAAATTATAAAATCACGTTATGCTGGTTTGAATGTTGTAGATATCCCGATATCTGATATTGAAATGACCATGTTACGAGTTTTACAGAACGGCTTTGGGTTGGATAAAACTTCTCTGTTCAAAGAAACTGCGTTATATGGATATTGCTGGCAACGGTTAGGCAGCAATATTAAATTTAAATTCGAACAAGCATATTATAACTTACTAAAGACGAAAAAAATCGAAGAAGAAAAAGATGGGAAAATCAAAGTTTTACAAAATGTATAGACCAATATATTACACTATCGAGAAAAAATTTACTCTATGTATTTACTCTATGTAGTTTTCGGGTTTGATATAAAAATGTGACACAGTCTGGCTTAAATCAGGCTGTGTCACAATACGTTTTAAATAGATAGACTCTGACTTTTCATTCATTCAATGAAACAGCGTGATTCGCTGGGGAGAGGGCATCACATGCTCTCTAGGTTCTATCGCCTGGATCCCAGGCCTTGTACAGCCCGGCGATCACCTGCTCGATCGGGGCTTTCCTTATTTCCACGTCGCGTACGCCTTCGGCTTCTGACAACTGGCTGAGCAAATCCTTTACTGGCGTATCGGCGAGGTTTATATCATACTCATAGACGCTGTTTTCGGATGAGATCAGCCTGCCGTTTACGATCTGCGGGACATAGCCGTTTTCCGTCGTTACCGTCAGCCTTGTCGGGTTGCCCGTGATGGAGCGCAGTTCGTCGAAACTGCCGTCAAAAGCGACTTTTCCGGCAGATATCATCAGTATGCGTTCTGCCATTTCCTCAAGGTCATCCATGTCGTGGCTTGTTACCATAATGGTGACTCCGATTTCCCTGTTGATCATTTTCAGGAAGCTGATCATCTGCCGCTTTGCCACCACGTCAAGCCCCAG
>Ga0209508_1002198_pt1 | contig 13370 bp, 8 predicted proteins | sample AD_UKC129_MetaG_FD_184427 | JGI IMG/M metagenome (GOLD analysis project Ga0209508, IMG submission 184427) | Active sludge microbial communities of municipal wastewater-treating anaerobic digesters from Canada - AD_UKC129_MetaG (SPAdes) (version 2) | ecosystem: Engineered > Bioreactor > Anaerobic... | reverse complement strand
CGTAATCGGCAATAATCGGGATATTCTCTTTCAGGCCGATTGGCCCGGCAAAGCCCACCGGGGCCCCTGTAACGCGTTCGATGGTTTTGGGATCCGCCAGGACGATTTCTTTGGCCTGAAAAGCCCGGCGGATCTTGTTTTCGTTGGCTTCGTGATCGCCCCGAATGAGTACGGCGACCGGTTGCCCGTCGGCGAGGTAAATCAATGTCTTGATGAGGTCCTGGGGCCGACATTGCAAGAAGCGACTTACCTGCTCAATTGTGCTTGCCCCAGGGGTTGCCACCAGCTCGAGTGGTTGCATGCGGTTGGACGTTTCATCCCCCTTGCGGGAACCGATCTCGGCCCTCTCCAGGTTCGCCGCGTAACCACACATTTTGCAGTGAACGATCTTATCCTCGCCGTTATCCGCGGGCACCATGAACTCGTGGCTTGCGTCACCGCCGATCGGACCACTTTCCGCTTCCACTGGGATGTAAGACAAACAGCACCGGTCGAAAATCCGGCAATAGGCGCGATACATCGCCTCGTAACTGCGGTTCAGTCCTTCCACCGAAGCGTCGAAACTGTAAGCGTCTTTCATCAAGAACTCGCTCGTTCGCAACACGCCAAAACGTGGTCGCTCTTCATTGCGAAACTTCGGTGTGATTTGATAGAGCGTGATAGGTAATTGACGGTAGCTGGAAATATGATGGGCTACCAAGTCGGTGACGATCTCCTCGTGTGTAGGACCGAGGACGACGGTAACCTTCCGGTTATGACGTTTCAATTCCGCTCGAACTAAAACATCGCCGAAGGCCTGAACTCGCCCCGTTTGCTCCCAAAGGCCGATTGGACTCATGCTGGGCATCATGAGCTCGATGGCGCCCGCCGCATCCATCTCTTGGCGGACAATCGCCTCCGCCTTCCGGAGGGAACGAATCCCCAGAGGCAGGTACGTGTAGGCCCCCGCCATAACTTGGTTGATCAATCCGGCACGAAGCATCAGAACATGACTAGGGATTTCAGCTCCTTCAGGCGACTCTTTCAACGTTGGGATAAAGGTCTTTGTCCAATACATTGCGTTTTACCTCGATCGTTCCGTGCCATGTCGTCACAACGTCCGGCTCCGCGTCGAAATTGCTGATCTTCGACACGTTGCCGGGCTCGTATTTGGGCTTGTTCTCGCCATAAGCCCCGAAAACGACGATTCTAGACCGCAGAGCGTAAATTGGACAAGATCGGCCAAATGGAAGAAACCTCTCGATGGTGCGAAGAGCAGTACTTCTCGGAAATCGCTCGCGGAGGGGATCCGACCATCGTCGGGACGGCTTTTTATGCAAGACCATCTAGATGGAAAAGCGACTCAACGGGGCTGCCTTACGCCTTCTCTTGTCCTTCCGGCGCAGACCCGTTGTCTTTTGATCCCAAAGCAAACGACGCCGGCTTTTCCCTCTGGTACGGCCCCCCTCATGACGAAAGTGCACTTTCTTGGGGATCAGATGCCCGTTTCGTGCGACAAAGACAGAGATTATTTGGCAAAATCGCGCTGTTTTGATACCAACCCAGCAACGACACCGCGGAGTTGTTTCATCGTCAGCGGCAACGTTACGACTTGGCGGTGATCAGACCGGTTGGCCATTCCCGCCAAGTCACGCTGGTGCTGCTCAAGCATCAGGACTGCCGGAATCATGTGCGTGCGGGGATCATCGCCAATTTGGTTGAAAGCGGTTACTGCTGATTCACCCAATTCACCGGCATCAATGACGATGCAGTCAATCCCCTCGGTCTCATCCCTGATCCGGTCGAGTGCTCGCTGGGGTGACGAAATGATCAGGACTCGGTAGCCAAGTTTCTTAAGCCCTTCGCGCAAGACATTTTGCATCTCGACATTAGGTTCAATGACCAAAACTGTGGGTTGGTTCGAATCGGCGTTGCCCCCCTTGGCTGCGGTCAGGTCAACATCCGCCTCACCTTGGGCGAGCCGTTTGGCGGCGATGCGGAGGTCGATGAGCATTTCCCCGGGGGTTTGATATCGGGTCTCGGGATCAAGAGACATCGCCTTGTTGACGACACCCGCCACGACTTTCGGTGTCGAGGGCTCTCTTTGATGGATCGGAATTATCTCATAGAAACGGTTCCGGCTTAACCGTTTCATGCGGTCCTTTGTTTCGGAAAGCGGTGGGTCGCCCGTAAGCATGTGATAGTACATACAGCCTAAGAAATAGATATCGCTCCGCGGATCGTTGCGGGGGACGCCTGTCGCCTTCTCAAGTGCCGCATAGTCAATGGCCCGCGCGTTGGCGGGGATTTCGGGCAAAGCAGCTTCTAGGAATTCATCGACTGCAGCCAGTCCGAAATCGACCAGCTTGGCCGTTCCATTGCTGCTGATAAGGACGTTGCTGAGTTTCAAGTCACGGTGGGTCAACCCTTGACGAAAGGCGTAGTCCAGCCCGGATGTGATATCTACCATGATCCGGGTGGCGACGATGGGGTCCAATTTCTTGCGGACTTTAACGAACTCGCGAAGGTTTTGCCCCTCCACAAATTCCATGACAAGGAAGTGCGTCCCGTTGTACGAACAGACGTCGAACACGGGAACGATATTGGGATGCCGAAGGGCCATCCCCAAGCGACCTTCCCTCACGAATTGCTGGTAACAATTGGGGTTGTCACTGTAGCGCCGCCTCAAGACCTTGAGGGCCACAACCTCCTTGGTGTCCTTGTGAACTGCTCGGAAAACACGGGCGAATGTACCCGCTCCGACCAGATAAAGAACCTTATAATCGCGATAAAAGAAACCGTCACGATCACCGTTTAGGAGTTTTTCGGCCTGATAGTTGGTGAGGTATTCACGCCGCACCAAGAATTGAATGAACTCATCCAGCGAGACGCTCTTTCTGCCCAACTCTGACCAAATCTGGCGGATCTCCCAATCGGTGAGGAGACCAACATCATGGGCTCGCTCCGCCAGCACTTCTGCTGAAATGTCGGCCATAATCTCTCCCTCTGTTCCGAGTATTGGCTCAATTATGGGCGAGTTAACCCGCTCTGATCAGCGGCACAAAATCTGGGTAAATGCCCCTTCCAATGAAATACCCCGAGCACCCACCGTCCCCCTAAAAGCGGTAAACCGGTATCTATCATGCTTTATCTTACTTTGCACCCGCCGAGATGGCAACGAGATTGGAACCCTCTGAAAGTGGGGTTTCGATGGAAAATGTCGGCTCTGCCCCTATGCAAGAGCGGTGGAGTTTCGCCCCCCTTGCGTGAACGTTTCTTAGCCGTATAATGCCAACTAAGAGAGAGGCGATAACGAAAATCGATCGATGCGGGTGTAGCTCAGGTGGTAGAGCACGACGTTGCCAACGTCGTTGTCGTGGGTTCGAGTCCCATCACCCGCTTTTTTACTTTGTAGGTTTGGGTGATTTAGATGGTCAGGGGTTTCCATGGTTGCCTCGGATGGTTTCCGTCAAGACGACGAAGAATTGAAGCAGGCTTCCGGCCTGAGCGAAGTCGAAGATGCGGATTTGATGGCGCCTGCCGCCACAGATGAATCGGCGGGCGAAGCGGAAGAAAGCACGGAGACACCACTCGAGTTCGAGTTCGATGTGGAGGCTGCCGGTCCCTGCAAGCGGAAAATCATCGTGACGATTCCGCGGAAGGAGGTCGATCGCTATTTCCAGGAAGAGTTCGATAAGATTCGGGACGAGGCACAAGTTCCTGGTTTCCGTCCCGGTCGGGCACCTCGGAAACTCTTGGAAAAGCGCTATCGTAATGAGCTGCGCGAGCCGGTTAAAGCGCGTTTGATGCTGGACGCCTTTACCGCCCTTGCGGATCGGGCAAATCTTGCCCCAATTAGCGATCCCGACTTGGACCCCGACCGGATTGAATTGCCGGACGAAGGTGATTTTGCATTTGAGTTTTCGGTGGAGGTACGGCCGGAGTTTGAAATCCCCAATTGGAAGGGCCTCAAGCTCACCAAGACGGTTTACTCCTACACACCTCAGTACTTTGAAGCGTACTTGCGCGAGCAGCTTAAGAGTGAGGCCTTGCTCGAAGAGGTGGAAGAGCCGGCCCAACTGGGCGATTATATCACCTGTGACATATCCCTCTTTCACGAAGGTCGCGTCTTAAACTCCTCCGATGGTGAGCGATTGTTGATCCGGCCTCGTTTGACATTCATGGATGGTGTGATCGAGGATTTCGGGGAGAGGATGGTCGGCGTCCAACGGGGCGAGTCGCGTACCTGTGACGTGCGGGTGGCGGAGTCTTGTTCTGATCCTGAGCTTGCCGGCAAGACAATTCAAGCCCGGTTTAAAGTCCACGCGGTACTGCGACGGCGGAGTGCTGAGAATCTAGAAGCGTTTGCCCAGACGATGGGGTATGGCTCCGTCGAGGAGTTGCGGGATGCTTACGAGCGGCGTCTCCGCTCTCGCTTAGATCAAATGACGTACGAGAGTCTGCGTAAGCAGATTCTCGATCAACTTTTGGATGTGGTTCCATTTGATTTGCCCCAGGATCTCGTCAAGCGCCAGACGGAGCGAGAGCTTCGCAGGCGGGCTGTGGAGCTGGTTCGGGCCGGTTATTCTCAAGAGGATATCCAACCGCATCTCAATGCGATCGCGCGGGAGGCCAGGACCCAAGTCGTTCGTCTGTTGAGAGAACATTTCCTGCTTGAACGGTTGGCTGAAGCGGAGAATATCGAAGCCGACGAGGACGCTATTGACGCGGAAGTGGAGCGAATCGCGATGCAAACCGGTCGCTCTCCACGGCAGGTCCGCGCGGAGCTGGATCAAGAAGAGGCTTGGGATGTCATCCGTAATGCCATTGTCGAGCGGAGGATGATTGAAAAAATTATCGAGGTAGCCGAGATCACTGAGGAGCAGAAGACGTTGACCGCTCGCGAGGAAGCCGAAGAAACGGCCCTCGACCTGGGAGTAGTTCGACCGAAGCCAAGTGCCGAGGAAACATCAGACTGAGACAAAAGATGCGTCCAAGCCAAACTCGTGAGACCGCCCTTAGTGGCGGTCTTTTTTATTCAGTGGCTTGAAAGAATGCGGACGGAGGGACTCGAACCCTCACCCCTTGCGGGACAAGATCCTAAGTCTTGCGTGTCTGCCAATTCCACCACGTCCGCACAACTAAGACGTTGGATAGGCCTAACCGTCAACTTTTCTGTCGACCCTGCTTTGATTCTACTAAGTTCCCGCGACCGTTGCCAGATCGGTCGAAGGCACCAGAAAGCCGCGCAATTACGCGTTGCGTGAACACGCCGTCGAGCAGAAACGGCTTCCAAGATCAGTGGTCTCGTGAGATGACAAAGGTCGCGAGTTGTCGGACGGCCTCGAGAACTGGACTGGGGGTGAAATGAGACAGTCGCCCCATTGCAGCAATCACGAAACCTTTCGCACGATCTTGGGCGTAGGGAATTGCGTCTTGTTCTGCGAGCATTTGGCGAATACGGTTTCGGTAGCCTTCCGGCTGCTCACGGAGCAATGTCAACAACTCTTTTCGCTGGTCTTCATTACCCACGGACAACAGTCGAATGATGGGCAGCGTTGGCTTCTGTTTGTCCAGATCACTACCCAAGGATTTTCCAGCCCGCCGTTCATCACCTAGCACGTCAAGGATATCGTCGATGATTTGAAAGGCGATTCCTAAGTCGGTACCGAACTGCTCAAGGTCGTTTACCACACGGGAGGTCGCACCGGCATAATAGGCGCCGAGGCGACAGCATGCCCGATACAACGAGGCCGTCTTTTGTGCAACGATGTCAATGTACTCCTCTTCGGAGATGTCGAACTTCCCCCGGGTGGCAATTTGTCGCAATTCTCCCTGACACATCTCGTGACTGGCCTGGGCAATAACCTGACAGGCATAAACTGAATCCACGGAACTGGCCAGGCAAATGGCCCTTGCCAGGAGGTAGTCGCCTAACAGGACGCTGGCCTCGTTGTCCCAGAGGGCATTCATGGTTGCCATGTGCCGACGCATCCGGGCATCGTCCAAAACGTCATCATGGATGAGACTGGCCGTGTGGACGAGCTCGACGGCTGTTGCCAGTTTGATGTGCGTCTGATTGATATCACCGCAGATTTTTCCCGCAAGCAGAAGAAGAGCCGGCCGCAGGCGTTTGCCGCCCAACTGCAAGCCGTGCTTGAGCATTCGATCGACGTAGGGATGAGAATCTTGTAATTCGTGACGCAACAAGCGATCGACTTCGCCCATTTCCTCAGCGATGATCTGGTAAACGCCATGTAAAGGCGTGGCTGTGGCGGCATGATCGACGCTTTCTGTCATTCGGCCATCCTTTAGAAACACCTAGATTGATTCTCTTCTGTCGCTATCTGATTTTTTATAGGCGCAAGTCTTCGTGGCGTGCCGGTTCTTCCGGTTTTACAGGCATGCCACAATCCCACTCAATTTGTTTCATCGACACATTTAGTGTACTTGCAACGATTAAGCGCTGGCAATCGCTTATGGGACCGTTTTGTTCGACGGCAAGCGGGGGTCGCAAGAACCGGCTTGAGCCAAGCGGCGTCCCAAACTCACTACTTCTCTCTTCTTTACTACTGTCAGACTGTCAAAACTGTTTGATCTTCGCCACCAGAAGTGGTAGCATCTTGGTTAACGGCCAGCAGTGGGCGGCTTCCAAAGAATTGGAAGCCCAACTTTGCGGGGGCCGGCGGTATTGGCTTTACCCATGTGAGGAGCGGAAACCAATGAGCACGTGGCGGCCTACGCGGTGTTTTAGGTGGCTTGTGCCCGCTGTCCTACCGGTGTTCCTCTGCACCTACATGATTTCGGGCGAATCCTGTTGGGGCGCCGTTCGAATTGAAAAGGTCATCACAAACACATGCGGCGAAGTGCGGGCGACCAGCGAAACGAAATTCGGATTCTACGTCTTTGCCGGGGACGATGGGGCCCAGTTGGCCGTGATGCCGTCGGCGGGGACGATTCTTGCCGTCCTTCCAGCACGAACTCATGTCACATTGTCGCTTCGTGTCTCGGGTTCGAATGAGGCGGAAAAGTGGGAATTGGCTGTGACTTCCCGCGTTGCCGGGGCTGCCCACGTTTCCGTGTCTTTCGGGCAAACGACTCTTTCTTCGCGGGTCACCCAGGATAAACCGTGGACGCTGCCGCTGCCGAAAGGTGATCCTTCAGAACTGTGTGAGGTGACGATAAACCCCGAAAGCGATACGAGCAGAGCGGTGCTTCTTTTGGAACTACGAAACCTTGGGCAGTTACCACAAGGCGACCTCATTGAGCTGACGCCCGGTGATCCGCAAGTGACTCCCCCGCCTGTGTGTCCTAATTTGCATCCGGAAATCCAAACCGCCATGATCGAGTGGGACTGGCGGCAGCAGGACGCTCTGGATTCATGTTCCCCATCGTTAGAGGCGGTTCATAAAGCCATTGCGAGACTCATCCAGCAGGGTGATGTTTTGGTAGATGATCTCTCGCAAATGGGGGTGCAATCGGATCTATTTGCCCAGTGGCGGGACGTGTGCGGAAAGTGGCGAAACGACGATTTCCAGAAGGACGTGGCATCGGACGTTCGTGCCCAACTGGCCGTGTGGCAGCGCATACGGACGTTGAAACGGCAAATTGCGCTTCTAAATCCTTATCTTGCTGGGAAGAAACTGGTGTTTGTGAAGCATGTCCCCAGCATGTTCAGTCACCAGTTGACGCAGTACACAGGCAATTGCGCGCGGCCCGGTGGGGGGCTTTTTGTGTTGGAAGAACCAGGTCGGTCGATGTTAGCCCGTAACCTAATTTCGGGTAATTTTCCGCTGGGAAGTTACCAGTTCTGTGACGTTTCACCCGACGGCAAAAAGGTGCTTTTTTCTTTCTGTGAGGTGCCATCTGCCCCACCCGACCGTGAGGCGGCCCTTGATCGCTTTTTCCATTTGTGGGAGATGGACTGGGACACTAGGGCCTGCCGACGTTTAACCGATGGATCCTTCGACCATTTTGCTGGCAAGTATCTGGCCGACGGTCGGATCGTTTGCGTTTCGACCCGTCGGGGTGGTTTCCATCGGTGTGGTCGAGGGCCTTGTCCTGTTCACACATTAACGCTTTTGGAAAGGGATGGCTCCAACGCGAGGGTGATTTCCTTCCACGAGACTCACGAATGGGACCCGGTTCAGCTTTTGGATGGCCGGATTCTTTACACACGGTGGGATTATGTAGATAGGAACGCCGTCTTTTACCAGCAGCTTTGGACTGTTCGGAGTGATGGCACATATGTTCAGGCTTATTACGGTAACAACACATTCAACCCCGTCGGTATTTGGGAGGCCCGACCGATACCGGGCACACATGCGGTGATGGGCACGGCCGCCGCCCATCATGCCATGACCGCGGGATCGATCATTCGCCTCGACGTATGCCGGGGAATTGATGGGCCCGAGCCAATAACTCGCCTAACACCGGATGCCCTTTTTCCGGAGAGTGAAGTCCCCGTGATCAATCGGTCGGGCGGGCGGTGGTTCAACCCGGTTGGGGTGACGCCCCCTCCCTTGCCCGAAGAACAGAAGCGATTTCCGGGTCATTGCTACCGAACGCCATTTCCCCTGTCGGAAAAATACTTCCTTGTTGCCTACAGTTATGACCCGTTGATTGGCGAACCGGATGCCAATCAGGTCAACATGTTCGGCATCTATCTGATGGATGTTTTTGGTAATAAGGAATTGCTGTACCGCGACTTAAACATCTCGAGTCTCTGGCCCGTCGTTGTCGGAAACAAGCCCGGTACGCAACCGGGTGAGGCTAAAGTGGCAGTTCATTTAGCGAATCACATTATCGCGGGTGCAGACGAGGTGGCATCACAGAGTGGACGAGTCTCTCCAACGAATGAGAGCTCACCTCAAGCGGAGGGAGAGTTTCTATTGACCAATGTTTACACGGCATGGCCACGACTACCACCGGTCAAGATCACACGACTGCGGATTGTCCAGGTGCTGCCGAAATCGACGTGGCACGCCAACGATCCGCCGTTGGGACTGCCCAATATCTCTCCGGGGAAGCAGGTCTTGGGTACGGTCCCCGTGGAGCCGGACGGCTCCGCATATTTTCGGGCCCCAGCGGGAAAGGCTTTGTCCTTTCAAGCCCTCGACGAGATGGGCCAGGCGGTTCAGATCATGCGGAGTGTTACTTACGTCCAACCAGGCGAAATCGCTTCTTGCATCGGTTGCCATGAGCCGCGGAATACCGCACCTGCCATCAGCCATCTTCCGCTTGCGGCAACACGGCCACCGTCAGAGATCACACCCGGGCCCCCGGGCTCGCGACCGTTGAGCTTTCCGATCCTCGTTCAGCCGGTGCTCGACCGGCATTGTGTTCGATGTCACGGAGAAAACGAACCGGGTGGCGGCATCGTCCTCAGTGGGGTTCCACAAGGGCGTTATACAAAGGCCTATCTCGCGCTTGCTCCCCAGGTGCCCTATGCCGACTGGGCAGGCCGTCCCGGCGATTTCCGGGTTGTCAACTCTGAACCTGTCACGCAACCCGATTTCTTTGGTGCTCGAGGATCAAAGCTCCTGAGCATGCTCTTAGAAGGGCACTATGATGTCCATCTAGATCAAGATGACCTGGAAAGGCTGGTAACCTGGATGGACTGCAACGCCCTGTTTTATGGGACATTCAATCCTGAGGACCAAAAACGGCAGCAGAAAGGGGAAGTCATTTTGGGACCGGCATTGGAGTAGTGCCAGTGCGCTGTGAAGGGAAAGCGCTATTCTACCTTTGGAGGGAGTGGGCAAAAAACGGAGAAGATTGTTGCAAATGCGATATGATGCGGTTAGACTGTAAACAACATCGTAGTTTTTGCCTTCATGCTGACCCCCGCATTTGCGACACAAGAATCGGAACAAATTCCTACCTTGGATTACCTCGGCCATTTGTTCAGGGAAGTTGTCATTTTTTGCAACGCAACAGTGTAAATAATAGTGGCCGCTTGGTGTTTTGATGCCGCACCGAGATTACAACTTTCACGCCGCGGGCTGCGGACGGATCGTGCGTCAGTGACGAATCGCCACCTGTTGCTTTGTGAACACTGTGTTAACAAAGGGCGAATTCCCGCAACGTTCGGGCGTAAAACCTGGTGCGAACCCAATAACCTTTAGCAGAAGGCATTCTCACGGTGACCCTCCAAACGCGAGAACGCAGCATGATTCGGAAAGTCTGTGATGATGGGGTCGGCTATTCGGTTGTCGATCTCACGGATGTCCGACACGTGTTTGCCGCGGCTGTGCCTCGTTGCACCGGGGACCTCACAACGCAAACGTGGGATGCCCTTCGCACCATTCAGGCGGTAATGAAAGAAGAGAGCACATTAGGCTCCATCGTCCATCAGGTGGTCTTCCTTGCCGAATACGATAAGGTTGACGAATGCCACGAAGTAATGCGGGAGTTTTACGGGGCGGACTTCCCGGCAACGACGTATGTGCCGCAGAAGCCCTGCCAAGGGGGGATTGTTTCCATCGAAGCACTAGGCGTGGGACGGAAACGTGGCGATGTCGTCATTGACCGACGAAATGAGCAGCTTGTGATCGCGTCGCATAACAACGTCTCATGGGTGCACTGCGCGAACATTGTGCCCGATCCTGGAATTGACGGGGTCTATCATCAAGCCTTGAACGCCTTCCAGAAGATGAACGACATGTTGGGAAGGGCCGGGGTGCGATTCGATCAAGTCATTCGCACGTGGCTATATCTGGGTGGGATTGTCGAAGGAGACGGCGAAGGACAGCGTTACAAGGAACTCAATAGGGCCCGCACGGACTTTTATCAAGGAATTCCATTTCTTTCCGACCGTCTTCCCGTCCATCTGAAAGAGGCCTATCCCGCCAGCACTGGCATTGGGGCCGACGGGCATTATCTCATCATGAGTTGCATTGCCCTTCAGACGCCGCGGACAGATATCGTCGCAATGCCGCTCGAAAACCCCCGACAAACACCGGCCTTTGGTTACGGGTGCCAGTACGGGATCAAAAGTCCTAAGTTCTCCAGGGCAATGGCGCTTTCCTGTGGGGCGTATGCAACCATTTTCATTTCGGGCACTGCAAGTATCATCAACTCCGAAACACAGCATATCGGGGATGTGGAACGGCAGACGGATGAAACGCTGGACAACATTGCCGCACTGATTAGCGAAGAGAACTTGAGCCGCCACTATTTGCCGCAATTGGGCACAACATTAGACCAGTTGGCACTTGTGCGGGTGTATATCAAACGGGCTGAGGACTACCCCAAGGTCCGCGCGATTTGCGAGCGAAGACTTGGGAATGTCCCCACCATTTACGCCGTGGCCGACGTCTGTCGTCCGGAATTACTGGTGGAAATCGAGGGGATCGCGTTTTCCCAGCGAGGGTGTCAATCGGGTCAATGCTAAAAAATCTTGTCGGGTAAAGCAGGAACCCCTCACACCGGCGATGATCGGCTGTTCACAGCACGGTTTCGAAAATCTTGGCAAACGCCTTGTCAATGTCTGCGTAGGCGAAGGAAAATCCGGATTCTTGCAATCGTACCGGTATAACGCGGGCACTTGCTAAAAGCACCTCTTGGGCAAGCTGTCCGAAAAGCAGTTTCAACAATAATGTTGGGACGCGAAGAACTGCCGGACGATGGATCGCCTTGGCAAAGGCCTTGGTAAAGTCTCGGTTACGCACCGGATTCGGACTCGTTATGTTCACAGGGCCGCGTATTTCGGCATGATCCAGGAGAAACTCCACGGCACGACAAACATCTTCGAGGAGAATCCAACTCCACCATGCGAGGCCCTGGCCGATCGGGCCGCCTAAGCCAAGACGGAACACCGGCAGAAGCGAGGCAACCACACCGCCATGCCGGGCAAGAACTTGTCCAAATCGCAAATTGACCACACGAACACCATACTCCTCAGCATAGCGGGCCGTGGCTTCCCACTCCTCCACAACCGTAGCGAGAAAGCCCGTCCCCCGGGGCGATGCCTCCGTCAGGACTTCCTCGCCGCGGTCACCGAAATAACCAATGGCCGAGGCACACAGAAAAAAACGAGGCGGCGATGCAGTCTTCTGTAAGGCCTCTACCAATAGCTGGGTTGAATCAATGCGACTGCTACGGATCAGTTGCTTATATGAGCGCGACCAGCGGCGTGCCGCGATGCTCGCGCCTGCCAGATGGATAATACCGTCGAGACCCTCGATGGTCTTAACGTCGATCAGCTTTCGTTCAGGATCCCAGGAGATTTCGTCCGCCGCATGAGGCTCCCGCCGTACGAAACGACGAACCTCATGCCCCAGCGACCTCAAGTGATTGACGAGCGCACTGCCAATCAAACCCGAGCTTCCCGTCACGGCGATTCGCATCATCTTGCGGTACTCCATGAAAATACCCCATCCTGCGCAATTAAGCAGGCCTGGGGTGTGTTGCCATCGACGTCAAGGAAAGCGATGGATCAATCTCCATCAGTCGGTGTGGAACACCTCCGGAATTGGCTTCCACCATTTGCCTTCAGGGGTATCCGGCAAGCGGATTTGGCAAGGATCGGTTTCCTTCCACCAGCGTTGGGTTTCCGGATCAGCGGCGATCTTGGCCATGTCGGCTTCAAAGTCGTCACCAATGTACTCGAAATAGCTGAATAGGTAAAGTTTGCCTTCTAGTTCAGCCAGATAAATCGAATAGTTGCGGATGTTCGAATCGCGAATTCGCTTAATGACGCCTGGCCAGGTGTTGGCGTGGAGCTGGATGTAGTAATCCTTCTTCTCAGGACGTAGGCCGATGACCTGGCCGACACGCATAACTCTCTTGACTTCGCCGGTAGCGGCTGTCTGTCCCGTTTGCTCTGCCGCGTGACCCGTCACCCAGAGATAATTGGCGAGAAATCCCAACACGAAGCCCGTGGCAAGCAACGCCACCATGGCACCTTTGCGGAACAAAGTTTGGGTACTCATTCGATCCTCCGTTGTTCAAAAACCAGGGTCAGCGAAAACACTCTTTTGGTGACCAACCAGCTTAATTTGGGATTATTCACACGCAGCCTGCATTGTCAAGCGACCGTTTCTAACGTCGCTGCTGCCGTTGAAGCGACGAGCGCGGGTCAAACGATAACCTCCGCGAGCTCTGTCTTACGGTTGATACCTAAATGTGATATGCCGTTGTTGCCACTCTTCACGCGGAAATGGGAAATCTGTGCGGAAATGGCAGCCCCGAGATTCTTCTCGGGTTAAAGCGGCTTGAATGATCAGTCTGGCGATAGTGAGCATATTTTGCAATTCCCAGCCCTGGGGGTGATTAAACTGACGGGGCAAGACATAGCTGCACCAACGTTCCACGTCCTCTAGGGCTTCCATCATGCCCTCTTTTTCCCGTCGCACGCCCATACTGCGCCACATCAAGCTCTTCACGGA
>Ga0209508_1002197_pt1 | contig 13371 bp, 11 predicted proteins | sample AD_UKC129_MetaG_FD_184427 | JGI IMG/M metagenome (GOLD analysis project Ga0209508, IMG submission 184427) | Active sludge microbial communities of municipal wastewater-treating anaerobic digesters from Canada - AD_UKC129_MetaG (SPAdes) (version 2) | ecosystem: Engineered > Bioreactor > Anaerobic... | reverse complement strand
CCTCCGCCAGCATTACCTGGATCAAGTATTAGGGGTATGCTCTCAGCCTCGGTTTTACCGAAGCACCCCCTGGCGATATATTTAACTTTTCGTTAAAAATATTACTACTTTTTGCACTATAGTCAAGTAGCCTAAGACTAAATTAAAACGCTTTCAATCTTTATTTACGTGCCTGATTCATCAATTTTGACATCTTTAAGCCCCTTCAGGAAGAAGACCAAGGGTATGGAAGCAAGGAAGACAAACATTATAAGCATATATACATGGTTGTAGGAAAGCATCTGCGCCTGTTCTAGCACTAGCTTATTTAAAACCTTCTTGGTCACCATATCAGGCTGAACCGAATGTGGAAGCCCCAGGACCTGCTCAACCTTTGCTATGTATTCCAATGCATTCCTGTTGAATAGAGAAACGTTTTTGGCCAGCAGGGAGTAATAGTTATTTGTACCACGATCCACGAATGTAGCTGCTATGGCCACACCTATGCTTCCCGATATTAGCCTAAAGACGTTATATATTCCCGTAGCAAAGGTGAGATTTTTCTTTTCAATCGTCAAAAGGGTCGATGTGCTTATGCAAACGAAGATAAACCCAAAACCTGTCCCCTGTAAGAACTGAGGCATAAATATATCCCAATAGCCGGCATTGATATTGAGTTTTGAAAATTGAAAGAAGGATATCACGACTAATATGAGCCCGAAACCGACGATGGGCTTGGGGCCAATTTTGTTAAATAATCTACCTCCTATCGGCATGACCATGGCCATCGCTATAGCCCTGGGAAGCATTGCAAGCCCTGCATCAAGTGGCGTATATCCAAGCAAATCCTGCAGGAAAAGGGGTAAGACAAAAAGACCTCCATACAATCCCATCCCTAAAGTGCCGCCCAGCAATGTTCCCATCGTAAAGTTGATGTTCTTAAGTATGCGCAGGTTGACGGCCGGATTTTGCGTCGTCAACTCCCGCATGACAAAGAGGATAGTGCCTAGAGCCGAAATTATCGCCAGACGAGTGATATAGGGTGATGCAAACCAGTTTTTGTTTTCTCCTTCTGCCAAAAACACTTGGAAGGCGCCAAGACCTACCACCATGAACAGCAACCCCAGGTAATCTATTTTGGACCTCTCCCGCACCAAAAAATCTGGGTCCCTTATAAAAAGGCTTATCAACACTAAATCCAAAATGCCAATGGGCAAGTTTACGTAAAATATCCAGCGCCAATTATGATGCTCGATAAGCCAACCTCCAAGGGTAGGCCCAATGGCTGGACCCAAAACCACACCTAGACCATATATGCTCATTGCCATCCCCTGCTCCTCTTTGGGAAACACCTCTCTAAGTATGGCTTGAGCAACGGGTATCAAGATGCCACCGCCAAGTCCCTGTAAAATCCTAAAGATAACAAGGGAATACAAGTTCCAGGATATGCCACACAAGGCAGAGCCAAGCAAAAATACAGCCATGCCAAACATATAGAAGTTTTTCCTGCCAAAACGAGCGCTTAGCAGCGCAATAATGGGCATGATTATCGTGTTTGAGAGTAGGTAGCCCGTTGAAACCCAGGTAATTTGCTCAATGGATGCCCCCATGGCGCCCTGAATGTAGGGAATTGCCACATTTACAATGCTGCCCAACAGGGCACTGGCCAGAGTGCCCAGCATGACCGTAACGGTTACAACCCATTTGTTCATTTTACGCTCACGTAAGGCACAACTGACAGTCCGGGATAAAGGGGTGTATTGGGATCGTAAGGAGAAGTAAGGTCGATCTTGACCGGTATCCTCTGTACAACCTTGATGAAGTTGCCAACTGCATTTTCAGGTGGCAATAAACTGAATACAGCTCCGCTACCCGATTGAAAGCTGTGAACGTAACCGTAAAACGTCCTTCCGGGATAGGCATCCACTTTTATGGCTACCTTAGCGCCGACGCGAATTTTGTTTATCGAGGTCTCCTCAAAATTTGCCGTTACCCAAACATGCGTCAAATCTACAATATTCAACAAAGGAGCGCCGGCCTGGGCATGCTGACCAACTTCCACATTTCTTTTTGCAACATATCCGTCAATGGGGGCGTAAATTTTCGTTCGGTCTAGGTTAATCCTTGCCAGCTCATATTTTGCCTCAGCCTGCTCTATCAAATGCTGTTGCTTTATCAACTGTGTTTGTAAGTCCTTCAGATCGAGCTCAAGCTTCTTGATATTGGCAATTTGGGCCGCAACGTTTGCTTGGTTTACCTTGAAGGCAGCCTCTACGTTATCGTATTCGTCCTGGCTTATGACATTTTCCTTGAGCAAATTGTAATAGCGGTCCCGCTGTTTTTGTGCGTACTCGTATTTTGCCTGGGTCGCCAAAAGGTCCTGGCGAGCCTTCTCGATCTCCGCCTCTTTTCCTTGTATTGCAACCTTAATATCTTCCAGCTGAACCACGCTTGCTTCATAAGCGTTTTTCGTATCTTCTACCTCTTGAACGTAATCCGTAGGGTCAATCTCGAAGAGGATTTGTCCCTTTTTGACGAGCTGGTTTCTCTCGGCGTATACATTGATCACCTTTCCGGACACCTGAGGAGCTATGGGCACGATAGTGCCTTCGACATACGCGTCATCCGTGCTCACGTGGGTAAAATTATAGAATACCTTTGGCAAAAAATAGACACCGCACCCGACAGCCGCTGCAAGAAGAATTGCCATCCCTACGTATTTTTTAGCTTTTTTGCTCATCTTCATAACTCAATGACCCCCAAGACTCTCAGAAAAATATTGCTTCAGCCGCTAAATCCTTTCGCACCCTTAGCCCTTTTAATCTGCATCCATACCAAAAACCGAGCATTTGCCAACGGACTGACAATGCTCAAGTTCTTTTCCATTTTCAGTACAATTGCATACTCAATAAATGGCTTCCCAGCACAGAAAGGAAGGATACATTCATGTCACTCTAACAAAATTACCGAGAATTTATAGCGCGATTTTTGCTACCTGTCAATAAACTTTAGGCTTTATCTTCAAAAAACAGGAGGGGTTCTTGAGGGCGTAACATTTCATATGAGCAGTCTAATTGCCATTTTTTATCGAACGCTCATATCCTTCGTCCGCCGGCAAATCAGATAACCTTGCCGCTGATGTGGACAACTCGTCACAGCGCTCGTTTTCGGGATTGCCATCATGACCTTTAACCCAAACAAACTTGACTTTATGCCTCTCGCACAGCTCCAACAGCCTTTCCCACAAATCTACATTTAAGGCTTTGTCCCTGTTGTTTCGCATCCAGCCATTTGCCTTCCAACGCCTGACCCACCCCTTGTTCATGGCGTCGGCGAGATATCTGGAGTCGGTAAAAAGCGTCACTTCACAACTGCAATTAAGGGCACTTAGCCCTGCTATGGCTGCGTATATCTCCATCCTGTTGTTGGTGGTGAGCCTAAAGCCGCCAGATATTTCTTTCCTATGGTCGTTATAAAGCAAAACAACACCATATCCCCCGGGGCCTGGATTTCCCAGGCATGCTCCATCGGTATAAATTGTCACCTTTTTCATCTCCAAATCGATAACCCCACTCAATCCCAACTTGACAATAAATATAAAAGGCCTCACTGATCGAACTCAGGGAGGCCTAATCGTTTAATCTGGCTCCGGCGGCAGGACTCGAACCTGCAACCTAGTGGTTAACAGCCACCCGCTCTGCCGATTGAGCTACGCCGGAATGGGCTTTTATTTGGAGGCGGCACCCGGATTCGAACCGGGGTATAAGGGATTTGCAGTCCCCTGCCTTACCACTTGGCTATGCCGCCGGATATTCTGGAGCGGAAGACGGGATTTGAACCCGCGGCCCCCACCTTGGCAAGGTGGTGCTCTACCCCTGAGCTACTTCCGCATCTATCAAAACTAACCTAAACCTTTTCGATGGTGGCGAGACCCAGAATCGAACTGGGGACACGCGGATTTTCAGTCCGCTGCTCTACCTACTGAGCTATCTCGCCTCTCGCCACCTGACGTAATCTCTGGCGGGGCTGACGGGGCTCGAACCCGCGACCTCTGACGTGACAGGCCAGCGCTCTAACCGGCTGAGCTACAGCCCCGCTTAACGCTACTCATGGTGGGCGGAATAGGGTTCGAACCTATGACCCCCTGCGTGTAAGGCAGGTGCTCTTCCGCTGAGCTATCCGCCCTAGGCGCGTACTAGTATAACCACGATTCATTAATTCTGTCAATCTCGACGGTCATTTTTGGTACACCTGGCCAAAAAGCCGCGGATCATCTCATCGAGCTGGTCAAAATCTATCAAAAAAGCGTCATGACCGTTGCCGCTTTCTATCTCGTCGTAACAGGCCCGTAGCCCTACCTCTTTCGCCATAAGCGCAATCTCCTCCACCTGCCAGTTAGGGAAAAGCAGGTCGCTCGATATCCCTATGGCCAAAAGACGCCCTTTAAACCTTGAAAGTGCAGCTTTAACGCCGCCCCTTCCTTGGCCGATATCGTGCAAGTCCATGGCCCTCGTAAGATACAGATAGCAATTGGCATCGAACCTCTGGACCAGCTTTTTGCCATGGTGATGGATATATGTCTCTATCTTGAACTTGCCGTTCCAATCCCACGGGGCGCCAAAGGCCAATTCCCTCATGTACTTCTTTACGAAGCTCTCCTCGCTCCTGTAGGTTATCATCGCCAGCATACGGGCTATGGCCAACCCCCTTTCCGGAGGAGAACCGCCATAATAGTCTCCCCCATTCCATCTGGGGTCCGCCATAATGGCCTGCCGCTGCACTTCGTTGAAGGCGATGGCCTGCGGATATGTATAGGCAGGAGCCGCTATTACTATGGCGCTTTTCACAGCTTCCGGATAGCTTACCGCCCACTCCAATGCCTGCATCCCGCCCAAAGATCCGCCTATTACACACGTAAGCTCGTCTATCCCCAAAATCTTTAGGGCTTCGCGTTGCGCTTTCACTATATCCCTTACGGATATGACTGGAAAACGCATCCCATAAGGCTTCCCGTCGTCATGGATGCTTAAGGGCGACGTGCTGCCGTAGGGGCTTCCCAGGACGTTGAAACACATCACGCGAAACCTATCTGTATTTATTGCCTTGCCAGGGCCTATCAAGGGATCCCACCACGCCTCTGGCAAACCAGGCACATCGGGGCCTGCTGCGTGATGGCTACCCGTCAAGGCATGGCACACCAGGATCGTCTCATCCGCATTCGGGGAGCCGTACATCGCGTAAACCTGTTTCACGTTTTTTAAGACTTTGCCCGATTCCAAATGAAGTTCAGGGATTTCTACAGCCCCTATAGTCTCTTCCACAACTTTTCCCAACACCGCATGTCTTTCTCGCTTTCTCTTTAAATTGAGTTTAAAGCATTATCCAGATCTTCCAAAATGTCTTCAACGTCTTCAAGGCCGATGCTCAGCCGTACCAAGCCCTCCTCTATGCCGGCCTTTTGCAGTTCTTCCCTGGACAGCTGACTGTGGGTAGTCGAGGCCGGATGTATGGCCATGCTCCTGGCGTCGCCCAGGTTGGCTACTATGGAAAAGAGGCTCAAATTATTTAAGAACTTCTTCCCGGCTTCTATGCCGCCTTTCAGACAAAAGGCAACCATCCCGCCAAAGCCGCCCTGAAAATATTTTTTGGCCCTTGCATGATGGGGATGATCTTCAAGCCCCGGGTATGAGACCCAGGCAACTTCCTTGCGGGTTTGTAAAAACTGAGCCACCGCTAAGGCATTTTCGCTGTGCCTTTTCATCCTTAGCGACAAAGTCCCCATGCTCATCCAAAGAAGGTATGCCTCGAAGGGTGACATGCATCCCCCTAAATCCCGCATGGTACACGCACGAAGTTTAGCGGCCAAAGCCTGGTTGCCGAAGTGCTCCGCAAAGACCACGCCGTGATATGCCGCGTCCGGCTCGGTGAACTCCGGCCATTTATTCGAAGCACGCCAGTCTACGTTTCCTCCGTCAATCACGACTCCGCCTATGATATTACCAAAGCCGCTTAAATACTTAGTTGCAGAATGAACCACCACGTTTGCGCCCCACTTGATGGGCTGACACAAAGCAGGGGACATGAAGGTGTTATCCACGACCAACAATACATCCTTATCCCTTGCGATGGCGGCCAATTCCTCAAAGGGGGCGACGTTAAGTCCGGGGTTTCCCACTGACTCCGTAATTATGCAACGGGTGCTTGCGCGCACCGCTTCTTCCACTTCATTTGGGTCGTCGGTGTCGACAACGCTTACTTCCACACCGAACCTTGACATTGTGTTTAAAAGAAGCGTCAGGGTGCCGCCGTAAACCTTGCGTCCCACTACCACATGATCGCCCTTTTTGCACAACAGAACAAGGAGTTGATTAAAAGCCGCCTGCCCCGAGGATGTGGCAACGGCAGCAACTCCGCCTTCCAGTTCAGAGATGACGCTCTCAAAGGCATTTACTGTAGGGTTACCTATCCTGGAGTAGGTAAATCCCTCTTTTTTCAACTCGAAAAGGGACATTGCGTCCTCGACCGAATCAAACTTGTATCCGGCCGTCAAATAAATCGGAAGCCCGAATGCTCCCGTGGTCGGGTCGTGATCCCAACCGGCATGGAGTGCTTTCGTCGAAAATCCCTTATATCTTTTCTCCAAGTCAGATGACCCCCTCATTCGATAAAGTAACGTTAACAAAAAGGCCTTCTTCCCGCTCAAGAGGAAAAAGGCCTCTGCCAATCCCTCTTATCACCCAACCTTTCGGTTGCAGGTGTTGGCACCACGCCTGTTAAGGCAGGTTGCCGGGCTTCGTAGGGCCAGTCCCTCCGCCGCTCTGGATAAGAGTCGTCTAATATACGTTGCCTAATGATATCATCTTTTCATCGAAAGTCCATCGTCTTGGCATACATGCTCGAAATTGTCGGAAAAGATGGACTTTAATACACTATTACCTATATCGATCCCTTCAAAGAGTTTTTTATATCTATTCAAGGAAAGTATGGGGTAATCGCTTCCGTAAAGGAATTTATAAGCAAGACCACTTGCTTCTATGGCCTTAAATATCTGCGGCTCGTACAAAAACGGCGCAGCAGCCGTATCGTAATAAGCGTTGGACAGGGCCAATCTCATCTCTGGCATGAGCTCGTACATCCAAAGCCCGCCTCCGAAATGGGCAAATATGACCGTGATCTCAGGATGGTTAAGACAAAAGGCAGCAGCTTCCTTCGGCCCCACATTGCCCTTTCCGGGGTAATCATGACCCACTGGTTCTGCCGTATGGACGAGCAAAAACATCCCCATCTCATGACAGGCACCCACAAGCCTCCACGTTTCTCTGGCATCAGCCAGGTCAAAGTCCTGCCCCTCGGGAAACAGCTCTCCCACGCCTATAAGGCCATTTTGCCTGCACCTTTCTATCTCGCTTATGGCGCCCCTGACAAGGGGAGGAACGACGGCCAACCCCTTAAGGCGATCGGGGTATCGTTTTACGGCAGATATAACATAATCATTGCACAATCTACAAAGCGCCAAATCGCTGAAGGCAAAGCCAAAGATCAGGCTTTGCGATATGCCGTCTGAGTCCATCTGGGCGATCAGGTCCTCGACCGTTGCCCACTTATGAACTTTACCCCGTACCAACACGTTAAAGTAAGGTTCCTTCTCGCCTATTTTCTCCCAATCGGATATCACCTCGGGAGGGTATATGTGAACATGACTATCAACGACCCTCATAAAGGGCCTCCTCTCCTTTTGGGCCATGCATCGTCTCGCGCAAGGTCGAGACGTTCGATACTATTCTTCGAGCAACGTGCGCCTTGTTCATTGTATATAAATGGATTCCCCTGACGCCGAAGGCAATGAGGTCCACTATCTGGTCGGTCGCATAGGCGATGCCTGCTTCCTCTAAGGAGCGCGGCTCGTCGGCGTATCTGTGAAGTATCCTAACAAATTTCTGTGGAAGCGACGCTCCGCACAGGGTTACTATCCTTTCTATCTGGTTTTTATTGACCACGGGCATTATGCCGGCCGATATGGGAACGTTTATACCTGCTATATCTGCCCTTTCCATGAAACGATAAAACAGTTCGTTATCGAAGAAAAGTTGGGTTATCAGGAAATCCACACCTGCATCGACCTTTTGTTTCAGATAGCGCAGGTCCTTAATGGGATCTTCGCACTCTATATGCCCCTCGGGATATGCGGCCCCTCCGATGGAAATGGCCTGTCCATACTTTTCCCTTAAAAAACTGACCAAGTCCACGGCATGCCTGAAATCCCCCTTCGGTGCGCTTTGACCCTGAGGAAGGTCGCCCCTGAGGGCCAGAATATTGTGCACGCCGTTGCCTATCAGGAAATTTATCAGATCGCACGTTTCCTCTCGAGTAGCCTCGATACAGGTTAAATGGGCCAGCGATTCAATGCCGTAGTTATTCTTAACGTCTATAGCTATTTGCGGCGTCCTGTCGCGTGTAGATCCTCCCGCACCATAGGTAACGCTTATGAAGTCAGGCTTGAGCCCTTTTAGTTCGTCTAAAGTGTTATATATCCTTTCCAAAGGAGTAGTGGGTTTGGGCGGAAAAATTTCAAAGGAAAAGACGAACCTCTTTTTCTCGAATAGTTCTTTTATTTTCAACTGCCTTTTACCTCCTCTCCAGTTAACAGCTTCTCCACTAAGCGAACTGCACTCAAAGCATCGGGGGCATAACCGTCCGCACCTATGGCGTCCGCATAGCCTTGCGATACAGCTGCCCCGCCTATTATAACCTTCACGGGTAAATTTTCTTCCTTTATTGTCTTTACAGCCCTTTCCATCTCGCGCATCGTAGTGGTCATCAAGGCCGACAATCCCACGATCTGGGCTTCTCCCTTTTTGGCTTCCTGCAATATCCGCTCTAGGGGGACATCCTTGCCCAGATCTATCACCCGAAATCCGTGACTTTTTAATACCATGGAGACGATGTTTTTGCCTATGTCGTGGATATCGCCGGCGACGGTGGCCATGATGATGCATCCTCTGTCTTTAAGCTTACCCCCCCTGCTTAAGACCGTCTTTTCGACGAGGTCGCATACCCCTTGAGCGGCCTCAGCGGAGGAGATAAGCTGAGGCAAGAAATATTCGCCGCATTCATACAACCTGCCCACTTCCTCTAATGCCGGAAGGACAACGTCATTTATGAGGCCTAGAGGGTCGCCTCCTTCTGCAAGAAATCGGCTTGCCTTTTCCAAAATACCGCTTTTATCGCCTTGAACTATGCATCGTCTCATCTGCTCTATGGGCCCGAGCAAATCTCCTTGCCCTTGCCGGGCGATGTGCTCGACCTTTCCTTTTAACGAGTTCGCCCACGATATGTAGCGAAGAGCTCCTTCGTCGCGTCCGGCAAGCAGGTTGCAAGCCATCATCATGGGGGTAAATCCATCGTCTAAAGGATTTGCGATGACTGCATCAAGCCCTGCTCCTGCTGCCATGGTAAGAAACGTCTTGTTTAAAAGCGATCGCTCGGGAAGGCCGTGAGAGACGTTGCTTATGCCCATTACGGTAAAAAGGCCAAGCTTTCTTAAGTTTCTCAAGACCTCAAGAGCCACTATCCCGGAAGACCTGTCTGCCGCGACGGACATCGTCAGAGGATCGACGAGCATCCTGTTCCTAGGGAATTCAAGCTCATCAGCTATGTTGCAAGCCTTCCTGACGGCTGCCAGCCTTCTTTCGGGAGTCTCGGCTATACCATCCTCGTCGATGGCAAGCACAACCAGGCAAGCTCCAAACCTCTTTGCAAGTTCGATGCCCTTCGTAAGCTTTTGCCTTTCTGCCGTGACCGAGTTGATCAGGGGAATTCCAGAAGCATGAATGAGGCCTTCTTCCAATACCTCAGGTTCGTCGCTATCCAGGGAAAGGGGAAGCATGCAGGCATTTTCTACGGCCTTTATGGCCTCACGCATGGCTTTCTTCCTGTCTACGTTCGGAAGGCTCACGTTTATGTCTATCACGCTGGCACCGCATTCGGCTTGCCTGCGCGCTTCCTCGGATAAGGCATCCAACTTGTACCGGGCCACCTCTTCCCTTATGGGGGACTTTCTGGATACGTTTATCCTCTCGCCGATCACGGCTATTGGCTCGTCGTCACCGACCAAGACAAGCCGGCTTCTACTTGCCAAGGCTGCCTTTTTTATTTCTACCGGGCAAGGCGGCTCTAAGCCACCTGCCATTTTCCTTAGGCAGGCGATGTGCTCAGGAGTAGTGCCGCAACATCCGCCGACCACACAGGCACCGGCTTTTATGAGAGCTGCAGTTTTTTCTGCAAACTCATGAGGTTCGAGGTCTTTGCTACCCGGGGTGCCGGCGTTAGGATAGGCAAATACCGGGATGCCGGCATTGTCATAAAGGTCTTTGACTACCTTTTCTGCGAGATCAGGCCCAAAGCCACAATTTAGGCCTACTGCGCTGGCGCCTATCATGCGCGCCCAATGGGCGATGACGTCAGGCGAGCTTCCGGTGACAGTGCGCCCGTTTTTTTCAAAAGTAAAGGAAACGACAAATGGAGTATGGGGGGCAACGTCCTTTACGGCCAAGACGGCCGCCTTCGCTTCCTTTATATCAAGCTGGGTCTCGATCAAAAAGAAGTCAACCCCACCGCTTATAAGCCCTAATGCCTGTTTTTTATAGGATTCATAGGCTTCATCGAAGGTGAGCCGGCCTAAGGGTTCGATCAATTCCCCTAAGGGCCCCATTGAACCTGCGACGTAAGCGCCAAACTCGTCGGCAGCACGTCTGGCTATGCGGGCAGCCTCTTCGTTTATTCGCTGCGTCATGCCCTCAAGGCCTCTATATGATAGTTTGATCGGATTGGAGCCAAAGGAGTTCGTCTCAACTATATCTGCCCCAGATTTCAGATATTGCCTGTGGATGTCTGCCACCACGTCCGAATTTGTCAGATTCATCTCCTCAGGCAATGCAGGGGGTTGCCATCCCTTGTCGGAAAGCATCGTGCCCATGGCACCGTCCAATATAAGCACTTTACGACCAGCGAAAATTTTGCCAAAAAGCCCTAACGGCAAGACAAAATCACACCTTTCCCTGTTATGATATATACTCGATCAAGACCCTATGGTGAGTTGTATTTTACTCTAAATGAAGGGAGATTTTTACATGAAATACACAAACGATGACGAAAAGGCCCTTCCATGGCATATATTCTTTACCTTAAAGAAACTTAAAAGCACTTTGGAAAAGCCCTCAATTTCCCCAAGGGGCAGAAAGGTCTTAGATATCATATACGATAATTTGAGCAGCATGAAAATAACGGGAGATATGCCATTTGATTTGACAAAGGGATTATCCCTAATAAACGAGGTAATCTCGGGAATAGACTACGGAGAGCCGGAATGGCCAAACAAAGTGCTGAAATTATATGGGCCGCCAGTCAAGTGCATCGTCATTCCCTTCGTATCTAAGCACATGGCCATGAGCGACATTGGACAATATCTGCCACAGTGGAGACAACCCTGCGAGTGGTATTTCTTTCCCTTTAGTGCAGGAGAGGGAGATTCTCCCCTCAACGTTGAGTTTTTTTCAAGGCTTCTGGATGAAGGATGGAGCATGTACGATCAAAAACCTTCAAGCCGCTTTAGCCTTATGTTTGCTCCGGCGATCTCTCTTTTGACATCCGACTATGCCGCCTTCAACTGGGCAGCCGTTACAGAAATGAACTGGCCGGATGAAATAAAGGAATGGATAAAGGAGGTCGCAGGTGGCTCACAAAAAAGCGAAATTGGCCAAACGGGTCAAGAATGGAATTGGAACCAAATTTGCTACGCTGTCGACATGTTGCTCAAAAACATTCCACCCTGCCAGATTAAGGATAAAGCTTTGGATATAATAGACATCCTCATTGCCGGGGCCATCGTGGGCTCTTACAAGACTTACCTGCGCACTTCCTTCGAGGAGATGATCTCTCTTGAAAGGCTGATAGCCTTTGCCTGCGACGGCAGCCTGTTTTTATCTCAATATCAAAAGAGGAGCTGATGGCGCGTGAAAGGTGTATTGGGCTCAAACGCGATAAGGCAAATGCTGGAAAATGGCGAACTTATAGTCACGCCTTTACTTGACCTGAATCGTCAGATTGGAAGGGCCTCCCTTGACGTGAGGCTTGGGCAGGATTTCGTTCTCTTTCGCAAAGGGCAGATACCTGTCATGGATGTTAAGGGCAGTTTGGGCAATGCTTCTTGGGCAGATTATTACGACCACATTAGAGCAGAATATGGACAGCCCTTCATCCTTCATCCTGGACAGTTCGTCTTAAGCTCGACCCTGGAATTCCTGCGCTTGCCACGCAACGTAATGGCTTACGTCATTGGAAGGTCTTCCTGGGGGAGAGCTGGGCTCGTCATAGCTACCGCGACGTTTGTCGACCCTGGATTTCAAGGTGTCATCACACTAGAACTGGTCAACGAGGGAGAGGTGCCATTGTCTTTATATCCCGGAACGCGCATCGCCCAATTGGTATTTCACCAGTTAGAAGAAGAGGTGCAACCCTACAAGGGCAAGTACGCCTTTGACACTAAGGCCACGGCAAGCAGGGCATATGAGGACGAGGAGATCGCAAAGCTGACAAGGAACGATCACGAAAAGTGGGCGTAGCGTTCTACCAAATTATGTGCCATCCGCGTCGGCTCAGGCAGCCGGTACTTGGTGCAACAGGCCAAGACAAGTTCAACTGCCTGCCTCAAAGACACTTTGTGTCCAGGGCTTATGTAGAGGGGCTTTACATCGTTTCGCGTTCGAAGGACATGTCCCACCACTTCTCCGTCATGACGTAAGGGCACCCATGACCCCTTGCTTCTAGGGACGGGCAGGTGGCTTCCAATGAGCCGGCTCTTGGCCACTCCTATCGATGGCCGATCCAGTAAGACGCCAAAATGTGCTGCTATGCCCAACCTTCGCGGATGGGCTATGCCTGCTCCGTCCACCATCCAGACATCCACATTGCTTGACAGTCCCTCGCATGCCTTCATCACTACGGGAAGCTCTCTAAACGAAAGCAGGCCGGGGATATAGGGGAAAATAACCTCATCTTGAGCGTAAACGCTTTCCAACACTTCACCCGACAGGCGATCCCACACGACTGCCACGGCACAGGCCTGCGAGGCCCCCTTGCCGAGATAGGCCACATCTACACCGCCTACGAGCCTAACGCTTGCGATATCGATATAGTCTCCTATCTTAACAAGTTTACGAACTTCATTTTGTAATTTGATCGCTTCTCCAGGATCATTTGGCAATTGTTGCAAATCGTTCACTCCTAAATGAATAGACAAAAAGATGCGAGATGAAATTCCTCCATCTCGCATCTTTTTAGATAGCTTACTTTATCTCTACTTCGGCACCGGCCTCTTCCAGTTTCTTCTTTATC
>Ga0209508_1002193_pt1 | contig 13399 bp, 12 predicted proteins | sample AD_UKC129_MetaG_FD_184427 | JGI IMG/M metagenome (GOLD analysis project Ga0209508, IMG submission 184427) | Active sludge microbial communities of municipal wastewater-treating anaerobic digesters from Canada - AD_UKC129_MetaG (SPAdes) (version 2) | ecosystem: Engineered > Bioreactor > Anaerobic... | reverse complement strand
CATCTTTTGCAGAAATATTTTTTATTTTAACCGTTCCTCTTCTACTTTTCTCTATTAAATTTGATTATAAAACTACAATATTTACAACTATTTTACTCATTTCGGTAACTACAAGTTTTCTTAGAGGTAATTCAATAGGCTGGTTCAACCTTAACTATTCAATTAGATACACGGTTATAGATTTTTACTTAATCCTTTTATTTTTAGTATTTATATCAGTTATAAAACAAATAAAGAATAAAAATTCTTTAATAAATTCGCTGATGAGATGGTGGACACTCTCGGCTTTTATTAATATTTTCGCTTGTTTTTTTGCAATTGTAACAGGAGTAACAAATTTGGGAGGGGCTAGTGTAATTTCTTTTGGAATAAGGTTCCAAGGATTTTTTAAAGATCCGAACGTTTTAGGACCTTTTCTAACTATACCCGCAGTTTTTTGGTTTGAAAAATATTTAAAAAGTCAAAGAAAAAGCATTTTATATTTATTTATCTCGATAATTTTGATGTTAGGAGTAGTAATGACTTTTTCAAGAGCCGCATGGTTAAATATATTTTTTGCTATTTTTATCTTACTTTTACTTAATGTTAGAAAAATAAATGTAAAAAAATATTTTAGGATGATTAGTTTTGTATTTTTGATTATGTTATTATTAGCTTTACTAATGATTTCTGATGTTGAAATTTTCGGATATCGATTAGGTGATTTCTTTCTAAATAGATTAGGATTACAAAGCTATGATCAAGATCGATTCGAAGCTCAAAAAGCTTTTATTAAAGGAATTGAAAAAGCTCCCTTTTTTGGTATTGGTCCCGGTAATTATTCCTTGCTTTCACAAGGTTACGCCACACATAGCTTATATCTTAGAATGTTCGGAGAAAAAGGTATATTTGGGTTCTTTCTTTTACTTGTAATAATTTTAGTTAGTTTAAAAAATTTTTGGGAAATACGAAAGTCATATGCATTTTTATTTGCGGGATTTATTGGAACTGATATTAATTCTTTTTTTATTGATTCGTGGCATTGGAGACATCTTTGGATTTTGTTCGCAATTGGATTTTCTTTGACAAATATTGAAAATTCAGATAGAAACTCAGAAATATATAATAAAGACTTTTCTTCCAAAAAGAGTGTGTAGAAAAAATAAATGATGACTAAAATGTAAAACTCTGGTATCACCTAAACCTAAATAACAAAACAAAAATAATAAGGTAATACGTATATGAAAGTAATGAGATACACATATACCAGAAATGATTAAAGCAGCTAATACTATTCTCAACCATATAGACGGTATCTTATTGCACATAAAAACAAATATAACCAACGGCAAAATAGAAGGTATGAACTCTAAACTAAGAGGTTTTACTAAAAGAGCTTTTGGATTTAAAACATCAAAGAATTTAAAAATAACTATCTTTATCGTTTTGGGTAAACTTAATTTAACCCCAGCTTAATTACCCACTCTTTTTGGAAGAGATCTACTTTATTTTTATGAAGTTGAGGTGAAAAATAATGTTCATCCGTTCAAAAGTTCCCTTAAGAATTAGTTTTGGTGGAGGAGGTACAGACGTATCTCCATATTGTGATATATATGGAGGGAGTGTTATTAATGCCACAATAAATAGATATGCAACGGTTACATTAAAACCTTTGGAAAGTAATGAAATAATAATAAAAAGCTTAGATTATGACAGGACTTTAAAATATGATGTAAATAAATTTTTGGCTTATGATGGCCAATTGGATTTGATTAAAGGAGTAATAAATCATATAAAAAAAACATATAATCTACCAAGTGGTTTTGAAATAAAAGTTCATAATGATGCTCCTCCCGGATCAGGTTTAGGCTCTTCATCAGCTGTTTGTGTTGCACTATTAGGTGCTTTTAAAGAATGGATGAATTTACCCTTAACACCTTATGATATTGCAGAATTAGCATTTAAAATTGAAAGAATAGAATTGGAAATAAAAGGTGGCAGACAAGATCAATACGCTGCTGCCTTTGGGGGATTTAATTTTATGGAATTTTATGATTCAAAAGTCATAGTTAATCCATTAAAGCTTAGGGAAGAAATAATCAACGAACTAAATTATAGTCTTATTTTGGCATATGTTGGAGGCAGCCATAATTCTTCTGATATTTTGCAAAAACAAATTTCAAATGTTAAAAACAAACAAGAAGATTCTATTAAAGCAATGCATGAAATAAAACGGTTAGCAATTGAAGTGAAAAATACTTTAGTCATAGGCAAGTTAGGCAAATTTGGCTGTTTATTAGACGAAGCTTGGAATTATAAAAAGAAGATGGCAGATGGGATAACTAACGACAAGATTGATCGAATATATAATATAGCCAAACAATCAGGATCTTTGGGAGGAAAGATATCCGGGGCAGGTGGAGGAGGATTTATGTTCTTTTTTGCTGATATAGATAAAAAATATGATGTTATGATGGCTTTAAAAGAAGAAGGAGTACAAATATTAGATTACTCATTTGAAAATAATGGATTACTTACCTGGAAAGTTGAAGCGTAGGATGAATATAGGAGGCTATATGAAAGATTTGATTGTGAAAAGGATAAAAGATAGTATAGAAGTAAAAGAAAAAATATTATTAAATAAAAAGTTATTAGAAAGCATAGAAAAAAGCGCTTTTCTTTTAATTGATGCAATAAAAAAGGGCAATAAAGTTATCTTTTGCGGTAATGGAGGAAGTGCGGCAGATGCCCAACATTTATCAGCAGAACTATTAGGGAAATTTTATATAGACAGAAAAGCATTGCCATCAATTTCCCTAACTGTTAATTCATCTGTATTAACTGCAGTCGGAAATGATTTTAGTTATGAAAAAGTATTTATAAGGCAACTTGAAGGAATTGGCAATAAAGGAGATATTTTAGTTGGAATAAGTACAAGTGGAAATTCTAGAAACATCATAGAAGCATTTAAATATGCGCAAACTAATGAAATAATTACTATTGCTTTAACCGGAGAAAGTGGCGGAAAGCTAAAAGATTATGCAGATATATTGATAAATGTTCCTTCCAATGATACACCAAGAATTCAAGAATCTCATATAACTATTGGACATATAATATGCGAAATTGTTGAAAAAGTAGTATTTGAAAAGGCAGGATCTCAATGAGTTATCAAGCAGTTATTTTAGTCGGTGGTCTTGGAACAAGACTAAGAAAAATTGTAACTGATGTTCCTAAACCTATGGCTCAAATAGAAAACAAACCTTTTTTAGAGTATTTAATTAGATTATTGAAAGAAAACGGTTTTAAAAGATTTCTTTTTCTAACTGGATATAAAAGTGGAAATATTGAGAGTTATTTTAAAAATGGAGAAGATTTTGGAATTAAAATTGATTATGCAAGAGAAACTGAACCTCTTGGTACGGGAGGGGCGATTTTTAACGCATGGGGAAAATTAGATGATGAATTTTTCTTAATAAACGGCGATACTTTTTTTGATATTCAATATGAAATTTTATTTAATTTTATTGAAGATAAAAACTCTGACTCTTTAATTGCTTTGAGATATTCAAATGATATTTCAAGATATGGTTTTGTTAAAATAGATAATGAATATCAAATAAAAGATTTCATTGAAAAAAGTAAATTGCCAAATAATTGCGTGGACGGTTATATAAACGGAGGAGTTTATTATTTTAAAAAGTGTTTATTAGAAAACTTTTATAAAAAGTATTCTAATAAGAAAGTGTCATTAGAAAATGAAATATTACCTTATATGGTTTCAAATAAAAAAGTTTTTGGGTTACCCGTAGGAGGTAAATTTATAGACATAGGAGTTCCAGAAGATTATTTAAAGGCTCAAAAATTAATTCCTTTAATTTTAAAAAAAGAAAGAAAACCCACTTTATTTGTTGATAGAGACGGAACAATTATAGAAGATAAAGGATATTTTTATGGATCCGATTTTGTTTTAAAAAAAGAGACTATCAAAATAATGAAAAAAGCTCAACAAGAAGGTAAATTAATTATAATAATAACAAATCAAGCAGGCATAGCAAAAGGGGAATTTACAGAAAAAGAATCTATAGAAACTACAGAGTATTTGATAAAAATTTTAAAAGAATATGGTATTAATATAGATGGATATTATTATTGTCCTTACCATGAAGAAGGTATAATAGAGAAATACAAAAAAAATTCACTGTTAAGGAAACCTGAGCCAGGAATGATATTAAAGGCTTGTGAAGATTTCAGAATTGATTTAAAAAATTCAGTTATGATAGGAGATAACGACAAAATAGATAAGATTAAACTTTGTTATCTGCACAGTGAAATTATTTAATTCTCTTTTATGCTTTTTAATTTTTAGAAAAATTCAGTTAAACAAACTTTGATTCTCTCTTAAAAATAGTAGATAAGAAGAATAAAAACTTATAACTAAAATGTAAAACTCTGGTATAATTTGAAGAATCAATTAAAAAAATGTGAGGTTCTCTCATTATTCTTTAAGATAGCCATTTTAAATTAGAGTTAAAGGGAGATTAAATTTATGTATAAAAAACATAAATATTATATATTATATATTTTTATATTTTTTTTCTTTTGTTCACAGGGGTATCCCTTTTCATTGGAATTGGAAGGTAACACTGATTATGATTTTATTCAGCCAACTGATTTGATCTTGTTAAAAACAGAGGTCCCCTTTTTAGATGGAAAACTAATTGCTAGTGGAGGATTTAAAAGAGACAATATTATTACTCCACCATATTCAGATATTCTTTTAAATAATTATTGGTTTTGGAATGAAGGATATTTGTTTTATCAAAAGGAAAATTTTATTACTGAAATAGGTCTTAAACAAAATTCTATTGGTCCAGGAAATATTTACAAATTGTTCATTGATAATAATAGTGGTTTTTCATACCCAACTATTAATTTTATAGTCCTGGTTGGAGATGGTAAAATAAAGTTAGAAAATCTGTGGGGTGGTTTAAGATTATATGATGGGGTTAAACCAACAAAATCTTTTAATTATAGGTCAATATCTTTTTCACCCTCTAAAAATTTTGAAATAGGATACGAAGAAAGCATTCTTTATCTTGACAGGTATTTTGACTCCTTTTATTTTTTTGCTCCTCTTCCTATGCCAGCAATACAAGAAGCTTTTCACATGGGGAATGCTCCTTGGTATTCTAATTTTGACGATAATTCTTTAATTGGGGGATGGTTAAAATATTCAATAAAAAATACAGATATATATATTGAAATCTTAGTTGATGATATAAATATGAATAGATTCTTAAGACCCAGTGATCCACATCAAAATCCCGACAAATTAGCTTTTTTAGCGGGATTTTCGACAAAAAAGGGCTTTTTTAATATTTTTTTTGAAGTTGCGGGTGCTACTGCGTTTACTTTTCAAAGAACGCATGATGAAATTCCTTACGAATATGTTATTTTCGAAGGCTCTGATCTTCCGCTTGAAAATAATATGATTGGTTACATGCATGGAGATAACAATATAGCAACAGCTATTAGATTAGAATATAATAAAAATAAATGGTTTGCACAAATTGATTATGAATTTTTGATACATGGCACAAGAGATGTTGATCAACCTTGGTATGGTGATGAAATGCCCAATAGTACACAGTGGTTAACTGGTGAATTAGAGACAGTCCATTCTCTAACATTATTATTGGAACATCGTTTTCAAAATATTTCTTCTGTAATAGAAGAATTAAATTTGGGAATTAGATTTGGAGTTATTGGCAATAAACCTTTTTTAGGCACTACTTTTTCAACGTCGTTTCTGTAAATTTTGTTAAATTACCTCTTGTGTTGAATGCTTCAGGATTAAAAAATAGCAATAATGCTTTTAAAAAGATAGAATGGGACCTTTGAATTTTTAATTATTGAAGTGTTAACCCAGATTGGAGGTTTAGTAATGAAGATATATGTAGCATCCTTTAATTTTTCGCCAGGTCATCTTTCCCATTTGATTGCTTGGTACAAACTGTTTACCCTTGTTGGATATGAAACAAAGCTTTTGCTTGATTATGGGTACAAGAATTTAATAGAAAAAGAGTTCGATGTAGAATATATTAATTCCAAATTGAACGATCGCTTTGAGGTATTGAAAACTGATGTTCTCCTCATTCAAAATCCATCCATTAAAAACCATAGCTTAGCAAAAAAATTCAAAGAGAAAGGAGCAAAAATTGTCTATATATACCATGAACCATGGGACAGTTGGCAAGAATACCTTAAGGAAGGGGTTAAACAGACTTTCAAAGCATCCGTAGCTCACTTTTTTTCTACTAAGTTATTGAGTTTATCTGATTCCATTATAGTTCCTTCAGAGTTTGCATTGAAATTATATGAAAAGCGCGATTTTAAGTGTAATTCAAATGTTTCTGTTATTCCACTTATTTTTGATGATGAAACAAAAGATATCGAGCTTACTCCTAAGAATAAAACTTATTTTTCTTACATAGGTACTGCATGTAAGGGCCATGGTTTTGACGAATTTTTGAATCTTTTGCTAAGCTTTGATAAAAAAGATTTAATTGATTTACCTTTCAAATTTCAAATATCTACTAAAACTGATATTACAAATCTTATGAACGAGCAGATCCGCTTTTTGATAAAAGAAGGTTTTTTAAAAATAAACCATGGAAAACCTTTAAAAAATTCAGAAATAAACCAAGCATACGCTAACTCCTTTGCTGTTTGGAATCTCTATAACCGTTCAACTCAAAGTGGGGTACTCCCAAAAGCTCAAATGTTTGGCACAGCTCCAATAGCTTTCAACATTGGAAGTTTTCCAGAGTTTATACAAAATGGCATCAATGGTTTTTTAATAAAAGATTATAATTTCAATAACTTAAAAAAAACTATTTATATTGCATTTGAAAATAGAAAAAAACTGTTTGAAAATTGCAGGTCTAATTTCTTTCAAAAGTTTTATTTCGCGAATTATGCTAACGAGATGAAACATATAGTGGAGAATATGTTTTTAAGCCATGATAATTGCTAAAAGAAACGAAATGAAAAAAACTCTCTCAAAAGTAAAGATATTATTTGACAATTTCTAACTACTTAAAAGGTTAAATGATTAAATCTTTTTAAAGTTTTATAGGGGGGTTTAAAATGCACATTCGTTCGAGGGTCCCTTTAAGAATTAGTTTTGGAGGAGGTGGAACAGATGTATCACCTTATTGTGATTTATATGGAGGTAGTGTAATAAACGCAACAATAAATAGGTATGCCACAGTAACCTTGAAATCTTTAAATACTAATGAAATTCAAATAAAAAGTATAGATTATGATAAAATTTTAAAATACGATACTTACAACTTTTTGGCATATGATGGACAACTGGACTTGATAAAGGGGGTAATTAATTATATAAATGAGATATATAAGATACCAAGTGGATTTGAAATAAAAGTTCAATGTGATGCACCCCCGGGTTCAGGATTGGGTTCTTCTTCTGCTATATGTGTTGCACTTATAGGCTCATTCAAAGAATGGTTGAATCTGCCTTTAACTCCTTATGATATTGCAGATTTAGCTTTTGAAATTGAGAGAATAAAATTAGGCATGCCAGGTGGAAGACAAGATCAATATGCGGCTGCATTTGGTGGTTTTAATTTTATGGAATTTTTTGACTCAAAAGCAATTGTTAATCCTTTAAAACTTAGAGATGAAATTGTTCATGAATTACAGCATAGCCTAATTATTGCCTATATAGGAAGCGGTCATTCCTCACCTAAAATTTTGGAAGAACAAATCTTAAATGTCGAAAATAAAAAAGAAGATTCAATTAAAGCAATGCATGAAGTCAAGAGATTATCAGTTGAAATTAAAAATGCTTTAGTCATGGGAAAACTAGGAAAGTTTGGTTTATTATTAGACGAGGCTTGGAAATATAAGAAGGGGATGGCGAATGGTATCACCGATGAGAAAATAGATAAAATATATGATGCCGCAAAAAAGTCTGGGGCATTAGGTGGAAAGATTTCAGGAGCCGGAGGAGGGGGATTCATGTTCTTCTTCACAGACATCGATAAAAAATATGATACAATAAAAGCTTTACAAAAAAACGGAGCACAGATACTTAATTATTCATTTGAAAATAACGGCTTAGTAACCTGGAAGATAAATGAATAGGAGGATTTTATGGAATCCATTATTATAAAAAGAATAAGTGAAAGCATTGAAATAAAGAATAAAATACTTCATGATAGTAAACTGTTAAACAATGTTTTACAATCAGCACAAATTATACTAGAAGCTATTCAGAAAGGGAATAAAATAATTTTTTGTGGAAATGGAGGAAGTGCTGCAGACGCTCAACATTTAGCCGCAGAACTTATGGGAAAATTTTATTTTGATAGAAAGCCTTTACCTGCTATTTCTTTAACAGTTAATACCTCCGTTTTAACAGCGATTGGAAATGACTTTAGCTATGAAGAAATTTTTATAAGACAGTTACAGGGAATTGGAGAAAGAGGAGACGTTCTAGTAGGGATTAGTACTAGCGGAAATTCAAAAAACATAATTGAAGCTTTTAAATATGCAAAAAATAATATGATTAAAACTATTGCTTTCACTGGGGAAAGTGGTGGAAGACTAAAAGACTACACTGATCTATTAATTAATGTTCCATCTGAAGATACTCCGAGAATCCAAGAATCGCATATAACGTTGGGACATATAATTTGCGAAATTGTCGAAAAAGAGATTATTAATGAGGTGGATAATAGTTGAGCTATCAAGTAGCCATACTTGTTGGAGGACTTGGAACAAGGTTGAGAGGTGTTGTTAATGAAGTACCTAAACCAATGGCTCAAATTGGGAACAAGCCTTTTTTAGAATATTTAGTATTACTCCTAAGAGAAAATGGTTTTAAAAAATTCCTTTTTTTGACTGGTTATAAAAGTGAAAAAATAGAAAATTATTTTCTTAATGGTGAAAAATTTGAAATAAATATAGAGTATGTTAGAGAAAAGCAACCCTTAGGCACAGCAGGAGCTCTGTTTAATGCCTGGCATAGTTTAGAAGATGAATTTATTTTAATCAATGGAGATACTTTTTTTGACATTCAGTTTAGCATTTTTAATGAGTTTATTAAAGTAAGAAATCCAGAATCTTTAGTCGTTTTAAGGTATTCAAATGACTTTTCAAGATATGGGGTTGTCGAAATTGACAATGAATATAGGATAGTTAAGTTTAATGAAAAAGGTAGTTTGCCTTATGACTGGGTTGATGGGTACATCAATGGAGGAATTTACTATTTTAAAAAAAAAGCTTTATTTGAATTTTATGAAAGAAATAAAGGTGAAAGTCTTTCGTTAGAAAAAAACATATTGCCTGTGTTGGTTTCTAACAAACAAATTTTAGGATTACCTATGGGTGGGAAATTCATAGATATTGGGATTCCTAGGGATTATGAAGTTGCCCAATCCATTATACCAAAAATTGTAAAAAATGTTAGAAAATCAGCATTGTTTATTGATAGAGATGGTACGATTATTGAAGATAAAGGGTATGTTTGTGGCAAAAATCTTACTTTTAAAGAAAAATCTATAGAGTTGATGAAAAAGGCTAAAGAGAAAGGAATGTTAGTTATAATTGTAACAAATCAAGCCGGGATAGCAAAAGGATTATTTACAGAAGAAGATTCAATTTCGACCACAGAATTCATAATAGCTTACTTAAAAAGACTTAATATATTTGTTGACGCATATTATTATTGTCCATATCATCCTGAGGGTAACATTGAAAAATATAAGAAGCATTCTCTATTGAGAAAACCAGAACCAGGAATGATATTAAAAGCTTGTGAAGATTTTAGAATAGATTTAAAGAATTCAGTAATGGTTGGAGATAATGAAAATACGGATAGAATTAATCTTTTTGGGTTAAGTAGTAAAATTATTAAAGATCCACAATAATTAAAAAGTTTCTTTTCCAAAAAGTGCAGGTAAGAAAAAATGAAATATGAAGAAAGAATTAACTAATTTGGTATCTTTTAAATAGAAGAACACAAAAAAAAACAACTGCGTGCTATTAAAAAATTCTAACAACCTTACCAAGAAAGATAAAGCCAGACTCAATGAATTAATGGAATATTACCATATCGACACAGTTCAAGCTATGGATTGGTACTTGAGTTTAAAAAGATATTCGATTACAAGAAATCTTGTTATGGAGCTAAATATTTTATTTTTTGTCTGCGATAAAGTTAATTTAAATTCAAATTATTTAGCTACTGTTTTCGTAATAGAACTATTTCTTTGTTAATTCTTAAGCTTGTATAAGGAGCTACTTAAACTATACGGAGGGAGCCAATGAAAAGAGTTTTGATCGTTATATTAAATTTTCATCAATATTATTATATTGATGACTTAATAAAAAGTATTCTGAAGCAATATACTTCTTTTGATTATAGGATTGTGATTGGTGATGTTGAACCTACACAAGAAGAAATTGACGAAATTACCAAAACAATATCCAGGTATGGTAAAAATCTTATATTTTATGAAATAATTAAAGGTAACCATGGTTATGCCAAAGGGAACAATTTTTTAATAAAGAAATACTCAGACATTTATGCGCCAGATTACGTAGTTATTTCAAATTCTGACATCGAGATATTGGATGACAAATGTTTATTGGCAATGTTCAATGAGCTAGAAAATAATGAGGATATCGCACTTATAGGACCAAAAATAATATGGAATAACAAGTTACAGGGGCCTTACAATGAAATGAATGTTAGAAGAATGTTAACGAAAAATTTACTGCCCCCACTTTATTATCTTATTCGAAAAAAAGAAAAAAAGTATTTTAAAAATTTAACTTCTAAAACATATGTCTGGAGAACAATGGGTTGTTTTTTTATGATAAATTTTTCGCATTTCAAACAAGTTGGCTTTTTTGATGAAAGTACCTTTTTATATTGGGAAGAAGATATTTTATCTTATAAACTTTCTAAAAAAGAGAAAAAAGTACTATATATGCCTGAAGTCAAAGTTTTACATAAACATGAATCTGAGAATTCCAGTAGAAAATTTAATAAAAATGACTATGAAAGCATGTTAAAATATTTTGAGATTACTGGACATAATAAATTTAATCTTCTATTGTTGAAGTTTTCTTCTTTAATATACAAGTATTTTTGGCAACATTTCTTAAAATAAAAAGGAGAAAAATAAAAGTTGTTAATACTACTAACAATGTTTTCCTTATCTTATATAGGTTTAAAAGTTAAAAGCAGTAAATATTTACTTTCCACATTTACATTTTCTATATTATGTTATTTGATTTATTTGTTCCTTTACCAGAATACTTACATTGATACTTGGACCTATGGTATAGCCGGTTCAGATATGTTGAAGTATTATAAAGCTGCAGAAAGTTGGTACTTATATAATAAACCTCCTAATTTTTCATTTTCGGGTGTTTTTTCAAATGACGTTGGATATTATATATATATATTTCTTTTAAAAGATTTGCTATTTTATCCAGACTTAGGGTATTTTAATGTGCTTCTATTGAAAGTTCTAAATTTTCTTATTATATACATAGCAGTACTAAAAATATATTTTTCAACTAATAAAAATATCTATATTTACACACTTTTAATTACGAATCTAAGCTTTTATTTTGTTAGTGCGCGAATATTAAGGGACTCATTGATTTTTTATTTAATGACGAATATTTATTCATATGCTTTATCAAATAATAGAAAAAGTAGTTTATATTATAGTATTAATACATTTTTCCTGTTTTTATTTCGAAATTATACTTTGTTAATTACAATTCCATTGTTTCTCTATAAAGAAAAGAAAACCAATGTGTTGCATATATTTTACCTTATTTTCTTTGTAGTTGTTGCCATTATATCAATTTTCAACGTAACTATATTTCAAAATATTCTTAATTTAGAAACTGATCAACTACTCTTTTCCTCCTTACAATTTCTTTTAAGCCCAGATATAATTGATTCTTTTATAAGATTAATTGATAGTTTTAATATATCGACGTTTACTTACTTTGGATTATCTTTGTGGTTAACCTATGTTTTTATTTTTACATTTGTTGGTTTATTAAAAAGACAAAAAAGTGAATTCTATTTTTTAAACTTATTTTCTGTTCTTTCAATAGCCATATTATATGGGTTAGCATATGAAGGAGCAAACGAACCAAGGCATAAATTGATGATGTTGATTCCACTCGTTTTTCTGGCGAACGAAGGTAGAATTTTATTAAAAAACCGGGAAAAATTTTTTGACATTTTATTGATAACCTTTATTGTAATTTTGCTTTTTACTCTTTCTATTTTATAATTAGCCAGAGTATAGTTCAATGGTAGCACAATCTTGGTGGTTTAATTATTTTATGACAATGGCATATATTCAAATTTGAACTATTCAAAAAATTTGTGACAAAGGGGGGACAAATTTCGTGGGAAAAATTAAACCAATGAAATCCATAATTCTTGCAGGTGGCAGTGGAACTCGGTTATATCCAATAACAAAGTCGATAAGCAAGCAATTACTCCCTGTGTATGATAAACCAATGATCTACTATCCGCTATCAACCATAATGCTTGCTGGAATAAGGGAGGTACTAATAATCTCCAATCCTGAATACATTGGATTGTACAAACAGCTTTTAAACGATGGAAGTCATTTAGGAATGAATATAGAATATGCAATACAAGAAAAACCTAGAGGAATTGCTGATGCATTCATTGTTGGAGAAAAGTTCATAGGAAACGACAATGTATGTCTAATATTAGGAGATAATATATTTCACGGTCAAGGATTCTCAAGTATGCTCAAAAGAGCTGCTTCTTTAAAAGAAGGAGCTGTTATATTTGGATATTATGTAAAAGATCCAAGAAGGTATGGAGTAGTTGAATTCGATGAAAACAACAATGTAGTGTCCATAGAAGAAAAACCAGAAAAACCGAAATCACACTATGCAGTACCAGGATTATATTTCTATGACAACCAAGTCATAGAAATAGCAAAGAACTTGAAACCTTCAGCAAGAAGAGAACTTGAAATAACAGATGTAAACAAAGAGTACCTGAAAAAAAGGCAATTAAAGGTAGAATTATTTGGAAGAGGTTTTGCATGGTTAGACACAGGCACATATGATTCACTACTTGAAGCAAGTAACTACGTAGAAACCATACAAAAAAGGCAAGGATTCTACGTATCTTGCATAGAAGAGATAGCATACAGAAACGGTTGGATAAACAAAGAACAACTAATAAACCTTGCAAAAGAAATGGAAAAGGTAGAATATGGGAAGTATCTATTAGAAATAGCAGGTGAAAACAATGTCTAAATTCAAAAAGATAGAAACAAATATAGAAGGATTATACATAATAGAGCCA
>Ga0209508_1002192_pt1 | contig 13404 bp, 8 predicted proteins | sample AD_UKC129_MetaG_FD_184427 | JGI IMG/M metagenome (GOLD analysis project Ga0209508, IMG submission 184427) | Active sludge microbial communities of municipal wastewater-treating anaerobic digesters from Canada - AD_UKC129_MetaG (SPAdes) (version 2) | ecosystem: Engineered > Bioreactor > Anaerobic... | reverse complement strand
TTTGGTCTCTTTTATCCTTGGTAAGAACTCATCTTGGGAACTCAGAAGTTTTATATTCCCTAAGGTTTTTTCTAAGATATCTTCAATTTCATATTGAAGTTCTTTATTTAAATTCTCTAAATCTATGCCAAATTCTCTTATTAGACTAAAAGTAAGCCATGCTTTATATAGTTCATTATCTCTTTGAAATATCTCTGCTTTTTTAAATATGGGATTATATTGATGCTGTCCAAAAAGACCTTTAGGTACTGCTTCTATTAAGATTTCAAATTCTTTTTTAAAAAGGATTTTATGCTCTTTGTGATACTCGTTTAATTCCGCATATGGGACATTATCAATATAGATGAGAGATTCTCCGCCTATATCTATGGATAGATAAAGAGGATATGAATCTGAAAAATCTTTTGGAAGAATGATATTCTTTTTAAAAAAGACAGGTAGAGAGAGCTTTTTCCAACTCTCTCCTACCTTTATATTTTCTGATTTTTCTCCTAACTTATCGGTAAATTCCCAATCATCCAAGGATGTTTTTCTGATAATTGTATAGCTATAAAGTTCGTCCAACCAAAAATTCCATTGTTCTAAAAGATATCTTAGATTCATAATTAACTATTTAGTTTTATTGTTATCTCTGTGGGATAAGCTTCCTTAGTAAGTTCTTCTCTTAATTCCTCAACCGCTTTCACCATATTTTCCATTTTTGCTTTTGCTTCCTCCCAGGTTCTTGTTTTCAAACCACAGTCTGGATCTATAAAGATCTGTTCTGGCTTAAAATATTTGAAAGCTTCTTTAATTCTTGCCTTAATCTCTTCTACACTTTCAATCCTATGAGAATGTACATCTATTACTCCTATTGCTATATATTTATCCTTTGGGAATCCATGATTTTCAATTAATGGATAAAATTTATCAGCATTATTGGTAAGTTCAAAATCAAATTGGTGTACTGGAAAGTCTATTAGCTCTTCCCATATGGGTCTGAAATCTCCATAGCAAATGTGTGTAATAATGAAATTTCTTAATCCTCTTGTGGCTCTTTGAAAACTCTCTTTTGCAATTTTAATCTCTTCAGGATGTGTAGGGATTGCAGGTTCATCAATCTGTATAAAGATAGCTCCTTCTTCCTCAAGGTCTAAAGCTTCTTGATTTATAACCTCAGCAAGGTCAAGGGTAAGGTCTCTTTTGTTCTCATAGTATTCATTGAAAGACCAGTCTGCAATGGTATATGGACCTGTAAGCATTCCTTTTATAGGTTTTTTTGTTAGACTTTGAGCAAATTTGAACATATCTACTGTAATAGGTTTTGTTCTTTTTATTTTTCCTATTACAATTGGTTTTTTGTAATATCTATTGCCATAAGATCTTACTAACCCACTTATGGTAAATCCCTCTAAATTTTCTGCAAAGTAGGTTGCCATGTCTCCTCTTTCCATCTCTCCATGTACTAATATATCTACTCCTAATTCTTCTTGCATTTTTATGACCTCTTCAGTGGCTTTTAATTCCAACTCATGAAGAGTAGAATATGGGATTAGTCCTCTTGAATATTGGTTTCTTGCTTTTATCAAATAGTCAGGTTTTGGAAAGCTGCCCACACTTGTAGTAGGAAGTATAGGAAGTTTTATTTCTTTCATTTTCTCTCACCTCTTACCAAATTTACTCCTTTTACAAGATTGACTAATTTGTCGTAAGCTCTCTCTCTTGGGAGATATTCAAGACCACAGTTGGGATTGGCAAATAGATTTTCATCAGAGATGTACTTTAATGCCTCTTTTACTAAATTTGCTATCTGTTCTGGTGTTTCTAATTTAGTATTTCTAGCATCTATAATCCCATATCCTAAAGCCATATTTTTAGGAAAGTCTTTTAATACTTCAAAGTTCTCTTTCCGAGAGATAAAATCAATTCCAAATATATCTACAGGTAACTCCTTGATCCTTTCTTTTATGGGAATTACAGTGTGGAAATACGTATAAATTGCCAATTTACCAGAGTAATTTTCCCTAATTTTCTTATATACGTCTAAGAATAAATTAAAGTCTTCTGGAAAGTATTGAATAGAGGGTTCGTTAAACTGAAGAAATGGAACATGATTTTCTTCTAAAAGTTTTACCTCTTCTATTAATGCATCAGCATAAGCATGAACTAAAGAATCAAGATCTTTATAATACTCATCTCTGCTTAATCTTGCTAATGTGTAAGGTCCTGTTAATACTGCCTTTACAGGAACATTTCCAGCATACTTTTGCGCTTTCTTCCAATCCTCTAAGACAATTGGCTCTTTCCATTTTATTTCTTCTTTTACAATAGGTTGTCTGTAATAAGTGTTATTGTCAAAATATCTAAAAAGTCCTCCTATTTCAATACCTTTAAGCTTTCCTGCTATATAGCTTTGTCCATCTTCCCATCTTATTTGTCCATCGGTTATTAGCTCAACTCCAGCTGAAATCTGTTCTTCAATTACTTCCTTTGTAACTTCATCAAAAACAGTTTCTAATTCTTCTCTTGTCATCTTTCCTTGATCATAAGTATGAATTGCTTTTCTTAATTTTGCTTCTCTTGGAGGATTTGGAATCTTTGGGTAATTGTCTACTACTGTAATAATCATTCTTTCCCTCCTTATTAAAGTTCTTCATATATATCTTTTAACACTGCACCATAACTTGCAGATGTTACTAAAGCAGCGTATCTTCTTAAATAGTTAAATTCAATCTCTCTTTTAATAGGTTTCCATCCTTTTTTCCTTTTTTCTAATTCTTCTGCACTTAATTTCACATTTAATTTTCTCTCAGGAATATCTATCTCAATGATGTCCCCATCTTTTAATAATGCTATAGTACCTCCCTCTGCTGCCTCTGGAGAAATATGCCCTATAGCAGCACCTCTACTTCCTCCTGAAAATCTCCCATCAGTAATAAGAGCTGTATCTTCATCAAGTCCCATTCCAGCTAAGGCAGAAGTAGGTCCTAACATTTCTCTCATTCCTGGCCCTCCCTTTGGTCCTTCATATCTTATTACAACCACATCACCTTTTTTAATATTTCCTGCATAAATCTCCTTTATAGCTTCCTCTTCACTATTAAAGACTCTTGCTGGCCCTTCATGCTTTAGCATTTTAGGACTTACTGCTGATTTCTTTACCACTGCTCCTTCAGGAGCTAAATTTCCATAAAGGATAGTAAGCCCTCCATCCTTTCCATAAGGATCTTCTAAGGTTTTAATTACATTTCTATCTTTAATTACTGCACTATTTGCAATTTCTCCAATAGTTTTCCCTGAAACGGTAATAGCTGATGGATCTATAAGATTTCCTTTAAGAAGTTCTTTTAAAACTCCAGGTATACCTCCTGCTTCATGGAGAAGTTGAATATGTTGAGAAGAAGCAGGGCTTAATTTACATATATTAGGAGTTCTCTCAGCTATTTTCTGAAAAGTTTCAAGGGGTAGATCTACCTTAGCCTCTCTTGCAATAGCAAGGAGATGAAGGACTGTATTTGTAGAACCTCCAAGGGCCATATCTACAGCTATAGCATTTTCAAATGCGGTTCTTGTTAATATATCTCTTGCTTTAATATCATCTTTTATTAATTGTACAATTCTTTTTCCTGCTTCTTTAGATAGTCTTTTCCTCATTCCATCATAAGCAGCAGGTAGCGTTCCATTGAAAGGAAGAGCAATACCTAAAGCCTCTGATAGGCAATTCATAGTATTAGCAGTGTACATTCCAGAGCAGGAGCCACATCCTGGACATGCATACTGTTCAAGTTCAGAAAGATCTTCCTCTTTTAATGTCCCGGCCTTTACTTGTCCTATACCTTCAAATAAGCTTATGAGATCCACATCTTTATCTCTCCATTTTCCTGCAAGCATGGGTCCACCACTTAAAATAAGAGATGGAAGGTTTAGCCTGGCTGCTGCCATAAGCATTCCTGGCACAATCTTATCACAATTAGTTATAAGAATAATCCCATCAAGCTGATATGCTTCTACCATGGCTTCAATAGAATCTGCTATTAACTCTCTGCTTGCTAAGGAATATTTCATGCCTTTATGTCCCATAGCAATGCCATCACATATTGCGATTACTCTAAATTCCATAGGAGTCCCGCCAGCCTCAAGGATTCCTGTCTTTACAGCTTGAGCAATAGTATCAAGATGAATATGTCCAGGGATCATCTCGTTTCCAGAGTTTACAACTCCAATAAGGGGTTTTTCTAATTCATCAGAGGTGTATCCCATAGCATAAAATAAAGATCTGTGGGGAGCTCTTTCTATGCCTTTTTTTACAGAATTGCTTCTTTCCATAATTTTTCCTCCAGAAGGGTTTTAATAATCCTAACAGTGGGAAAAGTTGCTGTCAAGCAAGTTTTTTACAAGCACATCTTTAAGATATTTAAGACATCCTCTTTTGTTAATTTTTTAGTATTTCCTAAGGGACCAAATAGGGTGGCTTTTTCTGCCATCTCTTCTAATCTTTCATCATTAATACCTATTTTAGAAAGTTTTGTTGGGACACCAATGCTTTCATAAAAATCTATTAATCTATCAATGCCTTCAAGCCCTACTTCAAAATCATCATCCCCTTGAATGCCCCATATGTTTCTTGCGAATTGTGCAAATTTATGAGGAATTGTGTCAATGACATACTTCATCCATTGAGGAAATACAATAGCAAGTCCTAATCCATGAGGGACATCATATACAGCAGATATAGCATGTTCTATGTCATGACTTGCCCATTCTTGTTCTTTTCCTACTCCTATAATGCCATTTAATGCATTTGTCCCACACCAGAGTATAATACCTCTTGCTTCTACATCTTCAGGATTTTTAAGAAGCTTTGGTGTAGTCTCAATTACAGTTTTCATTATAGATTCTGCAAAGCGATCCTGTAGTACAGCTCCCTCAGTTCTATCAAAGTACTGTTCAAATACATGAGAAAGAATATCCACTATTCCATAGAGTGTGTGATTCATTGGGACAGTAGTAGTGTTTTTAGGATCAAGAATGGAGAATTTTGGATAGATATAAGGACTTGATATAGAAAGTTTTTCTTCGGTTTCCATATTTGAAATCACTGCATTTCCATTCATCTCTGAACCAGTGGCAGCAAGAGTTAATACTACACCTATAGGAATTGTGGGTTTTATGGGCTTTCTATATCTAAAAAGATCCCATACATCTCCTTCATAAGTAAGTCCTGCTGCTATAGCTTTTCCTGTGTCTATTACGCTTCCACTACCGAGGGCAAGAATAAGTTCAATCTTGTTTTCTCTTACCATCTGAATCCCTTTTCTTACTAAGTCTACTCTCGGGTTTGGTTTTGCACCTTCAAGCTCATAGACTTCTAATCCGCTATCCTTAAGAAGTTTTACTACTCTATCATAAAGTCCAATCCTTTTTATACTTCCTTGTCCTGATACAAGAAGTACTTTTTTCCCATAATTTTTTGCTTCTTTTCCCACCTCATTAGTAGTATCTACTCCAAAGATAATTTTTGTGGGATTGTGAAATACAAAATTATTCATAAATATAGACCCTCCTTTTAGATCTGAATTTTAGAAAATTATATTCTTTTAGAATTTTATTTACAATAAGACCTTAATCAATTAAGCCCTTTTCAAGAAGCTCTATGAATTTATTTGCAATTTCTGGATCAAATTGCTTACCCATATTTGTCTTTAATTCTTTAAGAATCTCCTTTTTAGAAAGGGCTTTTCTGTATGGTCTATTGGATTTCATAGCTGAGTAAGCATCTGCTACTGTGAGAATTCTTGCGAGTAAAGGAATATCTGCACCTTGTAAACCAGAAGGATATCCTTTTCCATCATATCTTTCATGATGATGTAGAACTGCTTGTAGTAATTTCTCCATCTTAGGAAGCTGATTTAATATTAAAAAGCCTAATCTTGGATGCTCTTTTATTATTTTCCATTCTTCTTCATTGAGACTGCCAGGTTTTTTAAGTATTTCAGGTGGTATACCTATCTTACCTATATCATGAAGTTCGCCTGCGATTTTTAAGATCCCTAAATCTTCCTGAGAGAGTCCTAAGACCTCTCCTAAGGTACATGCATATTTAGCAACATCTCTGCAGTGTTTAAAAGTATAATTATCTTTACTATCAATGGCGTTAATCAGTCCTATAAATGTGTCAAATTTAGGCTCAGACTCTTTTTGAGAGACCTCCGAACTTATTGTTAAATATTGATTACCTCCTGCAAGTTTTGCTCTATACATAGCAGTATCTGCAAGAGAGAGAAGTTTTTCTGGGTCTGAAGTGTCTTCAGGATAGGATGCTATTCCCATGCTGACACTAACAGAAATTTTATTACCATCTGGGGTTACTAACGAAGTATTTTGTATATGCTCTAATAGTCTCTTTGCTACTCTTATACATCCTGAGGAGTTTGTCTCAGGAAGTATGATAGTAAACTCATCTCCTCCGTATCTTCCAATCACATCTACCTTTCTACAAGATGATTTTAGGGTATTAGCCATCTCTTTTAGGGCTTGATCTCCAAAGATATGTCCATAAGTATCATTAAATAGTTTAAAATCATCTAAATCAAGGATTATAATGGATAGAGGACGATCATATCTTTGAGCTTTAGCAACTTCTTTTTGAAATACCTCCTCTAATGCTCTTCTATTTAGGACACTGGTTAAAGGATCTGTAGTTGCTAAGCGTTTCGTCTCATCAAAAAGACGAGCATTTTCTATGGCAACAGCTGCAAAATCTGATATGGTAGAGAGAATTTCTATACTGTGCTCATCGTAAATATCTTCTTTTTCACAGTGTTTTAAGACGATAGATCCGATTGCTTTATTACCAGCTATAATTGGTACTGCTAAGAAGGATTTTATTTTCCCCTTTTTATATGTCTTGAGTAGAGGAGATTTATCTTCTATTACTTTAGATATTCGTTTATTATCATAATGAGAGATTACAGCCTCCTCATTTTTAATATTTTTAGCAGCAATGTTGAATTTGTCTTCTTTAGTATATCCATTGCAGAGAACAATGTACAAAGCAGAAAAGTCAAAGATTCTAGAGATTTGCTTTATTATTAATTCCAGTAATAAGTCTAATTCTAAAGCAGAGCTAATAGCACTTCCTGTCTCGTTTAAAATTTTAAGCTCCTCTATATATTTCTCAAGTGTTTTCTCATATTTTTCTCTTATCTCAAAGAGTAAGGCTCCTTGAATAGCTGCACTGAGCTGAGATCTTAGAATTTCATATATATTTCCCTTATTTGGTCCCATTTCAAATAATGCATATCCAAAGGAATCTTCTTGAAAGTATAAAGGCTCTATAATATAAGTAGCCCTTCTTGTAGGTAATACTTCTTCTGGAATTATTTTTTTAATAGGGAAGATTTTATCTTCAAAGATTCTTTGTCTATCTTTATATCCAAATATCAATTGTCCTTTTCTACTTAGTATATTTTTGTCCTCATAGAATATAATATAAAGGCTTGAAATTTCTAAATCAGGGAGCCTTTCTAAGATTTGATTCAAGATACTATCTATTTCAAAGTTAGAGATTAAATCCCTCCCTATATATCCCAAAGATTCTGTTTCAAGCTCTGTTCTTATTCTCTTATAGCCCTGATTTCTTTCAGAAAAATCATTAATAATAACTCTTGCTTGATGCCATAAATTTTCTGCATTGTGAAGGTTTTCTTTATCAAAATAGTAGAATAAAAATTTTCTGAGCAAGGAGATATATTCCTGATAAATGCTAAGGTTCTCTATTTCCGTCTCTTTTTCTTGGAGAATATCCTCTAAAGTGCTGATAAATATATCTGGATTCTTTTCTTCTAATGCTTCAATGAAAGACATATAAATTTTTTCTAAATTATGTCTTTCCTCTTCTTTCTCAAAATTTTTAAGATTTTCTTCCACATATTTGATAAATTCCTTGCTAAACTCTTTAAGTTTTTCAAAACTCAGCTCTATAGTTTCTTCTTTTCTTTCTACCTTTGCCCTTTTGATGCCAGAAAATTCACACCCGCAAGAATTCCTAATAATGGGTTTAGTAGGGAGGAATACTTTTTCAGGTACATCCTTTCCTGAAATAATAGATAGAATCATCTCTACAGATTTTTCTCCCATTTCATAAAGGGGTTGATGGACAGTAGTAAGAGGTGGTGTTACAAGACTTGTCTCTTCTACATCATCAAAGCCTGTTATGGCAATGTCTTCAGGAATTTTTATCCCTCTTGCTTTTAGTTCTTGTAGCGCAGAAAGAGCCATATCATCATTAGAAGAGACTAATGCTTCAAATTTTAAATTTTTCTTATCAAGTAGTGTCTTGACAGCTTCTGCTCCTGAATTTCTAATAAAATTGCCTTCATAAATAAGATCAGGATTTATCTCTATGTTATATTGATTTGCTACCTGCATAAGAGTATCATATCTTATATCTGCTTCTGTATTCATAACTGGTCCTCTTATAAAGGCAATATGTTTATATCCATGATCTTCTATAAGATGTATAAGAAGATCTTGAAATCCTGTCCTATTATCTATGAAGATACTTGGAATACCTTCTATAGGAGGTCCTATGTTTACCGTGGGAATTTTTTTAGAAAAGTTGTTACAGAAATTTACAAGCTTATCAAAAGATACATCTGAACCTATGGCAGAACTAAAGATTATTAGACCATCAACACTTTCTTTGTCTATAAGATTATATATGAGATTCCCTTGTTTCTCGTATCCATAAGGAGACTCTAATGTTTTTCCTACGAAACAAAAAAGGTCAGCATCAAACTTTTCTCCGGCAGAGAATATACCTTGTAAGATGCTCCATTGGTAGTTATAGAGATTGTCAATGAGAATGCCAATTCTTTTTCTCATATTTTAAATTATAACATTTTGCACTAATTCTTTTAATATTCCTAAAAATTGGTAAAGAGTGAGAATAGTAAATCTCTCCCTTATATATAAAGAGTAAAGTAAGGCTTTTTTAATATCCTCTTTTTTAATCCCCCATTCTTCTGGGTCCACAGAGAATCCTAATTTTTTATATCCTTCTAATAACTCACTCTCTTTTCCTGTTAAACTTTTAGCTATGCCATAGATCTCGTTTCTTTTATTTTTTATCCTTTCTAAAATCTCAGCTCTATAATTTGCATTATTGAAGTCTTTTATCCTTTCAATATTCTCCCCTATGATTCTACTTTGGATTTTAGGAAAGTTTTCCTCTATCTCTCTTTTCCATTCATCAATATCTATCCTTACATCTTGAAATCTCTCTATATCCTCCAAATCAAAATTTAGAAGATACTTATATAGTTTTATTGAGTAGAAAGTTGAGATTCCTACTTTTATTCCATGAAAAAGATCATACCCCAAGAATTCTAAATAATGAGATATATGATGCTCTGAACCTGAAGCAGGTCTTGAATTCCCTACCACTGCTATAAGCTCTCCAGATTTTACAAGTCCCTCAAGTAATAATTTTTCAAACTCACTTTCTCCTATATTTTTTAGAGTTTTTTCGCATGTATTATACATAGTATTCCATACTTCCCAATTTATATCTTCTTCTACAATGATATTTGCTAATTTCCAATCAGAGAGAGCTGTAAATTTTCCCATAAGATCTCCAAAGCCTGCTAATTTTAAAATTTTAGGTGAATTCTTAATAACCTCTATATTAGCAAAAATTTTTTCTGGAGCTGAAGCTAAAACTGTAGTTTTAAGTCCATCTATAGTTAATGCAGCTACCGAGGAAGCATAACCATCCATAGAAGGGGCAGTAGGTACTGAGATAAATCTAAGTTTTTGTTTATAGGCTGAAAATCTTGCAATATCAGTAATACTTCCCGACCCTATAGATACAATGAGATGATTATCTCCTGTATTTAACATAACCTTACATATGTTCTTCTCATCTGCATGAGCATCATTAGGAAGTATCAATAAATCATAATCTAATTGTTCTTTCTTTAATTTTTCCACTATAGATTTTCCACATGCATTAAAGGTATTCTCATCACAAAGTAAAAAAGGCTTTTCCTTTTGACCTTTAAGAAAGCTAATAAGTTCATTATAATCTTCATCCCATATTAATATCATTCTTTTTCCTCCTTATTACATTTATCTAAAAAATGTTATAATGCTTTAAATCTAAAGTAAATAGTTAAGGTGGTTGCAATGCTTGAGAAAATCTCTACAAATATATTAATGATTATACTGGGTTATATAGTTAAAAGAATAAAAATCTTGCCTGAAGAAACGGGTACTGTTTTTAGTAGATTTGTAATGTATATTACATTGCCTGCAACAATTCTTAAGATTTTTCTTACCTCAAGTCTTGATAAAAATCTTTTTGTTTTGCCATTTGTATCTATTTTCTTAGGATTCTTTGTGTTTTTTGTAGGAAGAGAGATCTTAAAAAGGATAAACTTAGATGAAAAGACTAAATGGACCTTACTTATTTCTATATGCGGATATAATGTAGGATTATTTTCCTATCCCTTTATCCAGAGTGCATATGGGGATTATGGACTTTCTTATATGGCAATGTTTGATATGGGAAATTCCTTTATTGTCTTTGGTCTTGCATATGCTATATCTTTAATTGCTATGGAAGAAGGGAAAATAGATTTTGGGAAAGTCTTAAAAAAGGTAATTTTATTTTTTCCTTTAGATATTTATTTTGTAGCTCTTATACTTAACTTATCCCATATAAAATTTCCAGAGATTTTTTTAAATGTTATCTCTCAAATTGCATCTCCTAATAGCTTTCTTGCTCTCTTTACCATTGGCTTCTTCCTTGATTTGAATCTAAATATAGAAGAGATTAAAGCACTAATATGGGGAGTTCTTATAAGGCTTATACCAGGGATAATCTTTTCCATATTACTTTTCACCATTTTTGGTCCTTCTTTTATTATAAGGATTATCTCTATAGGTTCTCTACTTCCTGCACCTTTAGTAGCAGTTATTTATTCTCATGAAAGAGGCTTAAATGAAAAATTTGCTTCAGTCTTTATATCAGTCACAATAATAATAGGTATGATTGCTATGTTAATACTAATTAAATAGCGGTCTTTAACTTGCGCCTCCACCACCTCCACCGCCTCCACCACCACCTCCACCAGAAGAGCCAGAGGAAGTTGATGATGCCACACTGCTTGAAAAGGCACTACTAAAAGATTCTAAGGAGGAACTGAAACTTTCAATGGATTCAGTTAGGCTTGTCATAGAACCTACCATAACTGGATTATACCAGTCTATATTCTCTATAGGTGCATTAAGCATTTGCATTGCTTTTAATACTTCTTTTGCTACTCCTAAGGCTGTTCCGTAGACTAAATACTTCTCCCACAAGACTAACGAGGATGGAGGATACTGAGAGATAAGGGAGAAGTCTTGCAAGAATTTTTTGAAAGCTTTCCATCTTAAGGCAAGAAGTTTCCCTTCAGGAGTATATTGTTTCACAGTCTTGCGGAATATGAAATTTAAAATAATGCTGATAAATATTACTGCAAAAAACCCAAAAAAATACAAAGGTACATCTTTTATAAAATTTGGAAAGAGTGAGATTAAAAGAAAAGAGAAAAATCCTATTAAAAAGAGAATAATAAGCCAGATATTTAAATATTTGATTCCTTCTTCGTTAATCCATTTTTTCTCTTTATAGACTTTATTTTTCACTAATTTGTCAAATTGTGATTTAAAGCTTGATAGATCAACCTTCTTAAGCTTTGAAAGATAAAATTCTTCCCCTAAATCTTGGAATTCGGAAAGTAAAAGTCTTATCTCTTCACTTAAATCATCCTCTATCTTCTTCCCTGTAAGAATAATTTTATAATCTTTATTTTTTGTCCCTAAAAATCCCTCTTTTAGTTCTTCTTGGATCTTCAAATATCCTCTTCTTGCAAGTTCTAAAGTGGAAGCAACAATGGAGTTTGGAGACACAGCATCTGACTGATTGACGAGGATATCTACCCATGCAGGTGGAGAATCGTCAGGAGGCTCATGTTCATATACTCCCTCATAATTTACTTCTGGTTCTCTACCATACTTGTGATAAATCCTTATAGGAATAAAAATACCCGCAAACAGGATTAAAGCAAGGATCAATATAAGAATTGTGCTTAAAATACTCCCTAAGGTTTCCTTTCTTTTTTCTTCATTTTCCCATTTTTTTTCCTCTTCTAAAATATCTTTTAGCCCATCTTTATTGATAATTAATGCTTTATTAGGATCTATATTTTGTAGATAATATCTTGGGAAGATAATTCTTATTTCTATCCACTGATTTGCTGGAATATTTCCTGCATAAGCTATTATTTTTCTATAATCATTTGAAATTCCTATCTCTCCTTCTACTTTTGGATGAAGCCAATAATTTAACTCTGCAGCATCATTTATCTTAATAGGGAATGAAACTTCAACCCATAGTGCAGGAAGTTTTTTCTCCCAATCTCCTCCCCATACTTTCCAATAAAATTCTGCTGCATCATCATAGACTTTTAATCCTTTTAAAATTTTATATCGGATTCTAAATGTTTTATTTGTATCTTGAGCCCTATAAGACCATGTTATCTTATATTCCGTAGAATCTTGTGTAAAGGCAAAGGTATTTTGAACTCTTTCCTCTGTCTCTGGATGATAGGTATAAAATTTTTCACCACCGTTTGTAACTTCACTTACAGATACATCTCTTATCTCATAGTTTCCATTGGGGATAGTAAGCCATGCCTGGGAGTATGAATCTGAAAACCAGTAGGTCAGATCATTTACAACATCAATTTCTCCATCGGGTTGAATGGTATAATAAACTCTTGCTTCATTGAGACCATAATCCTTTGCATAAACTGGGAGAATTATAAAAGAAATTAAGATTAAAGCAAAAAATATCTTTTTCATCTTATTTCCTCACAATTAGGATTTTGAGATGATTGATTATACCATAGAGCTTTTACTATTTTTGAATTTTTCTTTAAAAAGACGTTTCAATAGAGAGGCTTAGGAATACTATTAAAAATAGATGAATGGTTGTAATAGTTTAGTTTTTAATAGTAAAAGTGTTATTTGTCTGTCAGGCATATAGGAACCTTACTTAAATCACTAACCCTAAAAATTTGTGACAAAGATCACTTTTATTGAAAAAAATTTATATTATAATTTTTATCAGAGGGGTTAGAAATTTCATCTTCTGAAAAAGAACTTAAACTTTTTAGCTCCTCAATAAATAACTAAGGGGGCTTTTGAAATGAAAAAGTTTTCTGTTTTCCTCTTGAGTATTTTCCTTATCACTTTAATTTCAGGCTGTAATCCGCCTCAACCACCCCAAGAAAGCTTAATTCAGAATGGAGACTTTAATAACCAAACTTTAGATCCTTGGACACAATTGCATGGTACTCAAGTAATTGATACGTG
>Ga0209508_1002190_pt1 | contig 13417 bp, 14 predicted proteins | sample AD_UKC129_MetaG_FD_184427 | JGI IMG/M metagenome (GOLD analysis project Ga0209508, IMG submission 184427) | Active sludge microbial communities of municipal wastewater-treating anaerobic digesters from Canada - AD_UKC129_MetaG (SPAdes) (version 2) | ecosystem: Engineered > Bioreactor > Anaerobic... | reverse complement strand
ATTAGAGGGAGGAAATTCACAGGAGATGAATGATCAGTACAGAACCCCTTATTACAGTGGTTTGCTGGCCTACATTGCGAAACACCGTGCCAGTTTTCACATGCCAGGACACAAGCGAGGCAGGGGCGTCCACCCCGACTTCAAAGCCTTCTTGGGCGAGAACGTGTTTCTACTGGACCTCACTGAGGTGCAGGGGGTCGATTACCTGCATAAACCCACGGGCATCCTCAGGGAAGCCATGGACTTGCTGGCAGATGCTTACGGTTCAAAAGAATCCTTCTTTTTGATAAATGGTAGTACTGTGGGCAATCAGGCTGCTCTCATGGCGGTTGGTGGTCCAGGGAAGAAAATCCTCATCGCACGTAATAGTCACCGGTCAGTGGTTGGCGGTCTCATATTGAACGGTTCCATACCAGTTTACCTTCCCGTAAACGTGGACCCAGAACTGGGCATAACAACCAGCGTTTCACCTGAAACGCTAAAAGAATACTTGGAAAAAAACGACGTAGACGCAGTCTTTCTAACTAATCCGAACTACTACGGAATATCGGGTAACATAAGAGAACTGGTGGATATTGTTCACGAGCACGGTTTGCCCATAGTCGTTGACGAAGCTCATGGTGCTCACTTCCATTTCCACCAAGCGCTACCACTTTCAGCTGTGGATGCAGGTGCTGATTTAGTAGTTCAGTCCACTCACAAGACTCTGTCGTCCATGACTCAAAGCTCTTGGATGCACATGAATGGGGATTTGGTGGATGTGGAGTTACTAAAGGCAGCTCTGAGAACCCTTCAAAGCAGTTCGCCAAACTACGTTCTCATGGCAAGCTTAGATGTGGCAAGAATGCAGATGGCAACTGAAGGAACGGAGCTTTTAAGCTCTGCACTCAATGTGGCTCAGTATCTACGCACGGCCATAAACGAAATTCCTGGATTACAGTGCTTTGGCAGAGAAAGAGTTGGGAAATACGGTATTTTTGACGTTGACTTGACGAAGATAACCATAACAGTACTTGGTTTGGGTCTTACTGGTTATAAGGTGGAACAACTACTGAACGACGAACTTGGCGTAGAGGTTGAGCTATCAGATCCGAACAACATACTGGCTTTTGTCACCATTGGTGACGATTACGATAATGCGGACAAGCTAATAAAAGCCATGTCCAACTTGTCGGAACGGTACTTCGGAAAGCTTCCGCCTTTGGAAACTGCAGCAGTCCACACGTTTCCTGAGTTACCTGAAGTAGTACTCACACCGCGCGAGGCATTCTTCGCCGAAAAGAAGGTTGTCCCATTTAAGGAGGCCGTGGGTGCTATTAGTGCTGAGTCGGTGGTGCTTTATCCACCTGGTATTCCCATTATCGCTCCTGGCGAGAGAATCACGGAAGAAAGTTTCGAGTACGTGATGAAGAGAAAAGAAGAAGGTGCGGAAGTACAAGGCACTGCTGATCCCGAGCTGGAGTTCATACAAATTCTTAAATGAGCATAGAGGTTACCTTAAATACGAGATTTCTCTTATATAATAGAAAGGTACACGTATGAAAAACCAAACGGGGTATATGACATAAGAAGGTGGTGGCAGCGTGGAAGAGTTTTTTGAAGCATTGAGATCTTTGGAGCAGGAAGCTTCTGACGTAGTGTCCACTTCTTCTGTCCAGGCACGTCAGCGACTTGAGGCTGCCAGAGAACGTTTTGAAGACCAGTTCCATGAAATGGAAGAAATGTATCGCCAGGAATTGGAACAGGAGCTTGAAAAACTTTCCCAGGAATGGGAACAGAGGAGACAAGAGGAATTGGAGTCCTACAGTAAGGAACTTGGTAAACTTGGGACAAAGTTGAGCGAGCGTGCCGATGCTCTTGCGAAGGAGCTTCTGGAATCATTCTTGGGAGAGTGAGAGAGCTTGCCTATCGCTGAACTGGAGAAAGTATGCTTCTACGTGCCGAAGCGTAATGTAGGAGCGTTAAGGAAATACATTTTTAAGTTATCTGATTTTCATCCCTTGGAGCTTAGTCATAACACGTTAGGCGAGTTTGCCACTCTTAAGGATCGTCTTGAACGGGTGGTTTCGGTGGGAAGTAAGAGAAAGCCTGAGATTTATGCTGTGTCTTTGCTAAGCGAGAAAGAAACCATATCCACCCGTTACGTGGAGATTGGTCCGGTGCTTTCAGAAATAGAAAAACTCATAGATGAGCAGCAGGCATTAAGTAATGAACTTATTAACCTTCATAAGCAGATTCTTGGATTGAAGCCTTACGAGTGGATTAGTGCTCCCTGGGAAGACGCCCGCAGGTGGCACTGGATTAGGGTTTCCTTGGTCAAGAAGAATAAGGCCGTACTGAAAACGCTTTCTGACCTTCCTGTGGCTTTCGCTGAGGGTGAAAACGCCATTGTTGTGGCTTATCACAGTGATGACCAGGCAACAGCAGAAATAATCAGAGAGTTTGCCTTGGATGACAAGTTACTGGCGGATATTCGCCGTGAGCTAAATGAACTTGAAGCAAGGAAGGAGCAGCTGTCTGAGCGTCTTCGTGATGTGGAAAGCCAGTTGGACAGCCTTCTTGAAGAGAACGCTACGCAAATAAGAAAGGCATTTGATTACTACACAGTTTCTTTGGAATACGCCAGACTAATAAATGGTTCCGTTGATACACGTTTTTTGGGTGTAGTGGTGGGTTACCTTCCTAAGGAACGTTTGGATGACGCTTTAAGCGAAGTTAGAGCTCTGGGTGGCGACGCATTGTTATTACCGCCAGAACAAGACGAGATATATCCTACGAAACTGGAGAATTCGAGCTTCTTCGAACCATATGAGTCAATAACCCTGATGTATGGTCCACCTCGCTATGATACTTACGACCCTACACCTGCAGTAGCGCTTTGGTGGAACTTGTTTTTTGCTTTCATGTTAGGGGATGCTGGTTTCGGTCTCATCATAATACTGGTCAGTCTGTATGGACTAAAGAAGATAAAGAGCATGGAGAAGATTCTTAGGCTTTGTTTGAATGTGGGTATTGGCACCCTGATAGTGGGCATAATAACCTGGAGCTGGTTTGCGACGCAGCCGCTCATGTTCAACGGAAAGGCCCTCGGACTATTCTCCCCCTTAGACGGCAGCGATGTGAATACGATGCTCGTGATTTCCTTGTCTGTTGGTGTCATGGCTCAGTTTTATGCCATGGGGATAAAGGGCTGGTGGATGTTGAAGAATAAGGACTACCTGGGTTTTTGGTCAGATGTGTTCTGTTGGTGGGGATTATTGAGTTCACTAATATGGCTCTTGTTAGGTGGAGGCAGTGTTGCCACGTACCTGACATTGTTCTTTGCCATAAACCTTGTCTTGTTTCAAGGACGCGAGTCGAAAAACTGGATTTCTCGGCTGGGTATGGGCCTCATTGGGTTGTATGGAATCATAAGTCCCTATGGAGTTGCTTCATTTTTGGGTGATGTGCTGTCCTATTCACGTTTAATGGCTTTGAACCTAACGGGAGCACTCATGGGCCAGGTGTTCAATACGTTGTCCTTTAGTGTTATGAAAGGTGGCGTGTTAGGAGCTGTTTTTGGAGTTCTCATGTTTGTTCTTTTTCAAGTGTTCAACTTCGCCATTTCTGCACTGGGTGCATTTGTACACAGTATTAGGTTAGTGTTTCTGGAGATGTATGGGCGGTTTTACGAAGGGAACGGTGAACTGTTTAAACCGCTCAGAAGGGTCGGAAAGTACTATAGATTTGAGGAGGTTGATTATGAATGACGATTGATGGGACATCCGTAGCTCTAATTGGTGCTGGTTTGACGGCAGGACTAAGTGCAGTAGGTTCCGCATGGGGTGTGGGACTAGCAGGTAAGGCGACTAGTGCAGTGCTTTCAGAGAAACCTAATCTTTTTGGACAGATGCTTGTGCTTCAGGCTCTGCCAGGTACGCAAGGTTTTTACGGCTTTATAGCTATGTTTCTGGCACTAGGCAGAATTAATGCTGCTACATCAATTTCCGTTGCTCAGGCTTTGCAGCTCATTGGAGCCTTGCTTCCTGTTATGTTTGGAGAGCTTATCAGTGCTTACTGGCAAGGCGTGGCGTCGGCTGGTGCTGCTCAAATGGTGGCTAAACAACCGGAATCCTTCGGTAGAGCTGTAATCATACCAGCATTGGTGGAGACCTACGCTATTCTATCTTTGTTGGCCACGATTATTTTGCTTGGAGGAGTGACTCTTTAGTGGATCTTGATAAGCTTCGCAGCGTAGTTTTCGAGGAAGCTCAGAGACAAGCTGAAGAGATCTTATCTGCTGCGGAAGAAGAAATAGCGAAACTGAAACAAGAACATGATAAGCGTGTGGAAGAACTGAAATTGGCCACCGCTCAACAAAAAGAAAAGCTTGTTGAGATAGAAACTGAAAGATGGCAGCGGCAAATTGAATATGAGAAGCGTATGGTGCTGGAGCAGATCATCGTTCAAGCTATGCAGAGCTTAAAAAATAAGATAGAAGATGAACTGGTTTCCAGTAGTTATGCTCAGAGCTATGTTGATTGGCTAAAGAGGCAAGTTCCTGAAGCGGATGAGTGGATGGTTAGTAGAGAGTACAGAGAAGTGCAGGAAGTATTCTCAAAGGAGGGGCTAAAGTTCACGGTTGACGATAGTAAAAAGGTAAAAGCTCTTAGAGGAGAAACGGTATTTGATCTGTCACCTGATGTGGTAGCCAATGCCATACTGGAAAAGTTCTCACATGAAATCTATGAAGAGTTTAAGGAGCTGCTAAAGTGAAAGAAGTTTCTGACATCGCAGCGCTTGTGGCAGCTCGACAGGACCGGGTTCTACCTTTGGAGACATTGGATAAGCTAAGAGTAAACCCATACTTACTCAAGCAAGTTGCGTTGAACCCGGATATCAGAGAGCAGATTGCTGAAAAATCGCCTGATGAGGCAACAAATGCCCTTTGGGAAGGTTTTCTTGAAGAGCTTGATGAATTGCTTGGTTTACTTGAAGAGAGTGGCTATAAGCAGATGGAAGAGTTCTACAGAGCTCGTTTCTTTGGTGAGCCTTTTGAGATGGAGAGACTTAAAGCACTGCCTTTTGGGGATTTTCTTTACGAAGCATTTGTTAGCTCTGTAGAATCCTTAAAAAGCGGCGAGCAAGGAGCGGACTGGCGCATAGAGTGGCTTAAGTTCTTGGAGTCCCAATACTTTTCTGGTTCCTTTTTGGCTGGTGTTTTACGTTATATTGAGTTGCGGTTTCAGACCATTGTGGGTATAAGCTATGCTTTGCTTAGAACAGGGTAGGTTACTGGGGATGATTGCATGGCTGAAATAATAGCTTCTGGAAAGAGCGGATTATATGATTTCCTTAGTTTCTCAGGCATACGCATAGTGGAAGCTGAGGAGTTGGAGGATATTCTGGCTAAAGCCACCGATACGGTGGTGTTGGTAACAGATGGCGTTTCTTGTAGCCCAGAGCTCATTAGCGACTTGGAAGAGAGATACGGAACAAGATTTGTGCCCGTTGTGCTTGACCCCAAGCAAGGGGTGGATGTTGGCTCGGCTAGAAGGTTTGTAGAGAGAGCTTTGGGTGTAAAACTTGACAGGTAGGTGGTGATAGTTGGTGCACGGACAAGGATATGTTGTGCGTGTGGCAGGGCCTTTGGTCACTGCGGAGGGTTTGGAGAAGCCCATGATGTATGAAGTTGTACGAGTGGGTGAACTTAAGCTCTTTGGAGAGATTATCGGAATCGAGAAAGATTTGGTGTACATACAGGTTTATGAGGATACCAATGGTCTTCGCCCTGGCGAAATAGTCGAGCCCACTGGTCAACTACTCAGCGTGGAACTGGGCCCCGGATTAACAGATAACATTTTTGATGGCATACAGAGGCCGTTGGAGCGCCTAAAGGAAGAAAGTGGAGATTTCCTAACCAGAGGGTTTAGTGTGAATGCCCTGGACCGCGAGCGTAAGTGGCACTTTGTTCCTTTAATCAGCTCGGGTGTGGAGGTTGAAGGTGGTAATTTCTTAGGTGAAGTGACTGAATCGTCAACGGTGGTTCATAAAATCATGGTTCCACCTAATGTGAAGGGAACTTTGCAGTGGATTGCCTCAGAAGGCGAGTACACTGTGGAGGAGTGCATTGCGAAAGTACAAGCGTCTGATGGTAGTTTGCATGAGCTTCAGCTCATGCAACGCTGGCCTGTAAGAATCCCAAGGCCTGTTAAAGAGAAAGTATTTACTGACGTGCCCATGCTGACAGGTCAACGCATACTGGATGTGTTTTTTCCGGTAATTAAAGGCGGGACAGCATGTGTCCCTGGTCCCTTTGGTTCTGGGAAGACCGTAATTCAGCACCAACTTGCGAAATGGTCTGATGTGGATGTGGTAGTTTATGTTGGTTGCGGCGAGCGTGGCAATGAAATGACTGAAGTGCTCATAGAATTTCCTGAGCTGAAGGACCCGAGAACGGGTGGACCACTCATGGATAGAACTGTCTTGGTTGCAAATACATCCAATATGCCTGTGGCAGCACGTGAGGCATCTGTTTTTACAGGTATTGCCATCGCTGAGTACTACAGGGACATGGGGTATGATGTGGCACTCATGGCTGATTCCACGTCTCGTTGGGCTGAAGCCATGAGAGAAATATCTACACGTTTGGAAGAAATGCCTGGTGAAGAAGGATATCCTGCTTATCTTGCATCACGCATATCGGCTTTTTATGAGCGTTCGGGCTTTGTTAGATGCCAAGGCAGTCCTGAACGGACAGGGTCCGTCACAGTCATAGGTGCTGTTTCTCCGCCAGGTGGAGATCTCTCTGATCCTGTGGTTCAAGCCACGTTGAGATCGGTGCAAGTGTTCTGGGGTTTGGATCAAGACCTGGCTTTTGCACGTCATTTTCCAGCTATTAACTGGCTCAACAGCTACTCATTGTATTTAGATAGAATTGGGGAATACTACAACAAGTCTTTCGCTGGTGATTGGCTTAAGAAGCGCAATGAAGCCATGGCGATTTTGCAAAGGGAGTCAGAGCTTCTGGAACTTGTCAGGTTAGTGGGATATGATGCTCTATCCACAGAAGAACAGTTGTTCCTGGAAACAGCTCGTTCTCTGAGAGAAGATTTTCTGCAGCAGGACGCCTTTGACGATGTGGACAGTTACTGCTCACTAAGGAAGCAGTACGTCATACTGTCGTCCATTCTACTTGTTCATGATATTATCTTGAATCGAATAAGAAAGGGAGAAGATTACACCTCGCTGATAAGCAATCCCATTAGAGAACGTATTTCGCAGCTTAGATGGCTCAGAGAAGAGGAAATCCCGGACTGGCGGCAGATGCAAGATACCATCACAAAGAGTTTTTCGGAGGAAGTGAAGGCTCATGATTAGGGAATTCCGTAATATTTCTGAGGTAAACGGGCCACTGGTTTTTGTAGAAGGCGTATCAGACGCTGGCTACGGCGAGTTAGTGGAGTTTCAGCTAAACGGAGAAATACGTCACGGACAGGTGCTGGAAACCACAGATCGCTTCGCTCTGGTTCAAGTTTTTGAGGGGACTCAGGGACTAACCCCCAAAACAACTACTGCTAGGTTTTTAGGTAGGGGCCTCACTTTTGGTGTAAGCGAAGGCATTCTTGGCAGGGTGTTTGACGGCTTGGGGGAGCCGCTGGATGGTAAACCTCAGCCTTTCGTGGACAAGTATGTGGACATAAATGGAGCTCCCATAAATCCCGTCAGTCGTGAGTATCCAGCTGAGTTCATTCAGACAGGCATTTCGGCCATTGATGGCATGAACACGCTGGTACGTGGTCAAAAACTACCCATTTTTAGCGGCAGTGGATTACCTCATGCTCGCTTGGCTGCTCAAATAGCAAGTCAAGCAAGAGTGCTATCTTCGGAAGAAAAGTTTGCTGTGGTATTTGCTGCCATGGGAATCACCTTTGAAGAGGCTAACTTTTTCATCCAGTCTTTTCAGAAGACGGGAGCCATAGAGCGATCAGTCTTGTTTTTGAACTTAGCTGACGATCCAACTATTGAACGCATAGCCACTCCCAGGTTTGCATTGGCTGCTGCGGAGTACTTAGCTTTTGAAAAGGACATGCACGTGCTTGCCATACTCACTGACATGACAAACTACTGTGAAGCACTCAGAGAAATATCTGCGGCGCGTCGAGAAGTTCCTGGAAGGCGCGGATATCCTGGCTACATGTATACAGATTTGGCAAGCATTTATGAGCGTGCAGGAAGAATTAAGGGTAAGAAGGGTAGCATAACACAGATCCCCATATTAACCATGCCTGAGGACGACAGAACGCACCCAATACCAGACTTAACTGGTTATATAACTGAGGGGCAGATTTTCCTCTCCAGGGATTTGCAGCACAAAAATATCTACCCACCCATTGATGTGCTGCAATCGCTTTCGAGGCTGATGCAAAGAGGCATTGGAGAAGGCCATACTCGCGAAGATCACTCTGCTGTTTCTAACCAGTTGTACGCTGCTTATGCGCGAGGAAAAGAAGCAAGGGAATTGGAAGTAGTCTTAGGAGAAGCTGCATTGACCGACTTAGATAGGTTGTACGTCAAATTTGCTGATCGCTTGGAATCCGAGTTCATAGCACAAGGCGAAGACGAAAACCGCACCATTGAGGAGACGCTAAGCATTGGTTGGAGATTACTCAGAATGCTTCCCAGAAGCGAGCTAAAGAGAATTAGGGATGAATATGTAAACAAGTACTTGCCAAAGGTGGAAAGCTGATGGCATCAACGGTAAGCCCGAACCGGATGACTCTTCTTGCGCTTAAGCGCAGGTACACCATAAGCAAAAGAGGCCTTAAGCTGCTCAAGGACAAGCTAGAGGCCATGGTGAAAGCTTTTAGAGATTTGTATGCTGAATTTGATAAGGAGAGACGATACATAGAAGAGCTCATGGAGACTTTTGTTGAACTTCTTAACCAATATGAGTCAGAAACCTCCCCCATGGTTAGAGAGAAGATAAGAAATATGCAGCTTTTCGAGGTACAGTATGACCTTTCCACCAGGGTGGTTTTTAACATAAAAGTACCTTTCCTGGATGTGTCTCTTAAGAAGATGGAAATGCCGGACCTGTATTTGCAAACTGGTCCTGCCTTTTACAAGGCTCTTGGTGTTTACGAAGAGTTGTTGCCTCACTTGCTGAAGTTGGCTTCTTTGAGAAATGCGTTGCACATGATGAGTGTGGAGATTGAAAAAACCAGGAGGCGGAGCAACGCATTGGAATACAATGTAGTGCCTCAGCTCGAAAGAGACATTAAATGGGTACAGCAGTACTTGGATGAAATGGAAAGGAGTCAAACTGTGAGGATAATGAAGGTTAAGAGCATGTTGGAAAAAGAAAGGGGGAACAAATGATGGGATTGGAGGATGCCATCGCGGCAGTGAAGAGGCTGAAAGCCTTGGCGAAAGCGGAAGTTTTGGAATCCGAGGCTTTCGGCCTAAGTGAACAACAGATTACCTTCGCCAAAGAAAGACACCGCTATTACTCAACCCTGCTTAACAGACTCGAGTCAGAGCCTCTTGAAGATGTTATTTCCTCCGTTGAAGAAGAAGCCAAAGAGCTTTGGCATAAAGAAACAAAAAGCGTTAATGACAAAGCTCGTTTGGTAGCTGCTGAGAGTTTTCTTAGAGCCATCGGTCTTGAGCTCGAATACGAACAAACGCAGTAAACAGTAAGACCGACGGCTCCTAACCAAACGCCACTGTGACACAGCATACAGGGGCATTTTATGGAAAATGCTACTGCTTCTAATCCATTTTAGTCTTCTTTGCTCTGTCTTAATTAGTAGAACAGTTCCGCCAGATTGTACAGTTCCTTATCAGCCATTTTTATCTGAGCTGCCAGGTCGAAATTGACAAGTTCGAACTTACCACCTGTGAACGCGACCATTTTACCCGTAATACCTTGTTTGACAGCGTTAACTAATTCCATACCCATGCGTGTGGCTATTAACCTGTCTTGCACAGTGGGGCTGCCACCTCTTTGCTGATGCCCGAGGACCGTTATGCGTGTTTCCATACCTGTGGCATCTTGTATTTCCTGAGCCAAAGCGTGCCCGACTCCACCCTCAACGTTAGAAAGCCATGGTAGTTTCGCTCCCTCAGCAATTACCACAATGGAGAAACCTCTACCGGATTCTCTTCTTCTGTAGATGTGATTTACAATCTTGTCTTTTTCCACAGTCACTTCGGGAATTACTATGAAGTCGGCGCCACCAGCTATGCCACCGTAAAGCGCCAACCAGCCAGTTGCTCCACCCATGGTTTCAACAACCATTACGCGGTGATGTGCTTCAGCAGTGGTATGCAACTTATCAAGTGCTTCAGCAATGGTGGTTACTGCCGTATCAAAACCGATGGTTTCGTCGGTGCCGTTAATATCGTTGTCGATGGTGAGAGGTAAAGCCAAAACGGGAACGTCATGCTGCGTAAGCAGATCGCAGGTTGCCATGGTTTCTCTGTCTCCCAGAACGGCTAGAACCGTGATGCGATACCGATCCATGACCTCTCTTATTGTTTGGACTTGTGCTTCATCAATTCGGGTTCTTGAGGTTCCCAATATGGTTCCCCCTCTGGGCAAAATGCCAGAAACAGATTTCGACGTAAGTATGATTACATCATCGTTTAAGAGTCCAGCAAACCCACCTCTTACTCCTAATACCTCCATGTCCATGTGGTACGCACTTCTAACAATACTCCTGATAGCAGCATTGGCGCCAGGTGCGTCTGCGCCCGCAGTTAGAATAGCAATACGTTTCACCTGCATCTCCCCTTTCCTGTAAAAAGTTTACAACAGATTTAGCGAAAAAGGACGGTATGCGTTGATGGTATATAAATAATCACTATTGACAAAGTGGGAAAAGGTGGTAATTTATGGTTAATGGGTACTATGGAAGTACTTACCGGGGAGTATGAGTACACTTTAGACAGTAAAAGCCGCTTTTTGATGCCTACCGAGTTTAGGGCTTACTTGGGCGACCCCATGTATTTCGTTCGCGGCTTCGAAAACTGCATCTACGTGTACAGCGAAGAAAAGTGGCAAAAGATGGCCGAGGATATTAAAAATCTTCCTTGGTCATCAGATGCAGCCAGATGGGTTAAAAGGATCTGGTTCAGTTCTTCGCTAAAAGTTAGGACTGATCCCCAGGGCCGTGTACTCATTCCTCAAGTTTACAGGGAACATGTTCTAAAGTCGGGGAAGGTCGTTGTTCTTGGATGCTTTGACTATGTGGAGATATGGGATGAAGAACGCTGGAGAGCCGAAGCCTCAGAAAAGATAGGACTACTTAGCCAGTTCCTTCAGGAGGCTAACCAATGACTGACTACTTAGCACACAAACCCGTCATGGTTAATGAGGTCGCTGAGCTTCTTGTTTATGAGGCGAGGGGCATTTACGTTGACGGAACCGCTGGTTCCGGCGGACATTTGAGTTTCTTCGCAGGTAATTACCCAGAAGCCATGTTCGTTGGTGTTGATATTGACCCTGAAGCGGTGCAATTTCTTCTTAATAAGTTTGCAGGTGCGACCAACGTGAGAATACTGCGTGGGAACTACGCTGATCTGCCGGAACTACTTCAGGGCATGGGGATTGCAAAAGTGCATGGTGTATTACTGGATCTCGGTATCTCCACGCACCAAGCCTTGTCAGCCGAGAGGGGCTTTAGCATCAAGAATCCTGGTCCGTTGGACATGCGTTTTAGTGCTGATCAGAAAGTGACTGCTTACCAGCTCGTAAATAAGTTAAGTGAAGACCAACTTGCGGAAATCCTTTACAAGTATGGTGAGGAGCCAAAAGCCAGGAAAATTTCTAAAGCAGTTGTGGAAGCTAGGAAGATGAAACCACTGGAAACTACCGATGAGCTGGCGAATCTTGTGGTAAGGACCGTGGGTTACAGCAGGGGCAGAATACATCCTGCTACCCGTGTGTTTCAAGCTTTGAGAATTGCTACTAATCAAGAACTGGAGAATTTAGAAGAGGCATTACCGAGGCTTCTTGGTGTGCTTAGAGAAGGTGGAAGGCTGGCCGTGATTTCATATCACTCTTTAGAAGATCGCATCGTCAAGCAGTTTTTTAAAACATGGGAAGAAGAAGGGCAAGGTGTGCGTCTCACGAAGAAAGTTATAAAGCCTTCTCTTGAAGAAATTAACGATAATCCCAGTAGCAGAAGTGCAAAATTGAGAGTTTTCATGAAAGGGGTTGGGGGAAGTGAGAAGTAAGCAGTCTGCTCTGGCTGAGAGACTGGAATACGTACCCGAGCGTCAGGTAGAAACTAGGGAAAAACCTAAATCGCACCCCCTTGAGAAGTTCCTGTCTCTGCTGATTTTGGTTAACGTTTTATTAACTATGGGGGCGATATTCCTCTGTTACAGGCTATCTAGCAAAGTTTTTACTGTAGAATATTTAAGAAGAACAATGCTGGAAACACAACAGGAGATATGGAAATTGAATACGGATCTGGAGATGGCAACAAATGAGAAAATGCAACAGTTATTAGGTGATACAAATTATTCCTATTCTTTAAGTGATATCGGGCAGCGTTAGTCATGTTGGCTTCTCAGTTGGCAAAAATAGTTCACGGGCAATTAGTGGGTGATGATTTTGAGTTTGACCATGTTGCTTTTAGCAGTAATGACTGCAATGCTGGCACGCTTTTCATAGCGTTGCCTGGCTCAAAAACTCATGGTGCGAAGTTCGCCAGTCAAGCCATTGAAAATGGAGCAACTGGTCTGCTCACCGATGTGGAACCCGGTGTGGGTAGCTATGTACTTGTACCCGATGCTTTTGAGGCTGTCAAAGAGTTAGGAAAAGTTTTGGTTAAGAGCTACAGTGGCAAGATTGTAGTAGTTCTTGGCGCAAGTGGCAAAACCACGTTAAAGGAGTTGCTAAGAAGCTTAGCACCTGTTAGAGTCTGGAGTAGTTATGGCAATAGAAACACCATCATTTCCTTGGTCACAGATCTTTTTAATGAACGGGAAAGTGCTTTAAGTGCACCTTACTGGATACTGGAATTTGGCATCCATGATAAGAAAGATGCAGATGATTTCTTGGCCGTTTTCGATCCGTATGCGGCTTTGTACACTTCGTTAGGCGCTGAACATTTGGAGTTCTTGGAAAACGTGGAAGTGGCAGTAAGAACCAATCTAAAAGTGGGTTTGGCAGCTCAGAAGCGTTTTGCTCTCGTGTCAGATGAATTCACTGTTGGGGATGCTGTTCTGTTTGGAGCGTCTGGTACAAGTGCATGGTTTGATATTGGGAGCTTTACATGTGATGGGTGTACGTTGGGTACACTCATATGTGATGACCAAGAGAAAGACATTGTGCTACCGTTTTGGGGTAAGCGTTCAGCGCAAAGTGTGGCTGGTGCGGCAGCTTTCTGGGTATCGGAAGGATTTACATTGGATGACTTGCCTT
>Ga0209508_1002188_pt1 | contig 13434 bp, 9 predicted proteins | sample AD_UKC129_MetaG_FD_184427 | JGI IMG/M metagenome (GOLD analysis project Ga0209508, IMG submission 184427) | Active sludge microbial communities of municipal wastewater-treating anaerobic digesters from Canada - AD_UKC129_MetaG (SPAdes) (version 2) | ecosystem: Engineered > Bioreactor > Anaerobic... | reverse complement strand
TGGATGAAGGATATATTGAAAATTATGTAATGGGAGATAATTCCCAATACCAATTTAGTTATGAAAACCTTGAACAGTTAGTTGAGAAGGTGGTTAAATGATTCAAGAAGAGATTGAAAAGAAAATTAGGAGTATGGATAAAAGGAAGTTATTGTTCTTATTTGGTGAACATATGAGCGGAAAAACACAAGCAGCGATTAATTTTTTAAAAAGTAAATATGGAAATGAATATAGTAAGTACTACATTGATGTTGGATTATATTTGCAACAGAGGATACTGGAAGGACCTATATCTACATATGAAGTATATCCAGAGGAATTTTCAGAGGATGCACAAGATTTTATTGAAGAACTTATAAATGAGAAGTTTAAAGACAGTTATAGTAACTTATATGTTCTTGACCATTTGGAATTTTTGCTGTCGGAGAAAAATACTGAATGGATAAAGATTCTAGATAGAGTGACCTTAAAAAAGTATACAGTTATTGTTGTAGTTCCTAATGAATACAAAAATATGCTGCCCGTTAAAGCCTATGATTATGTAGAGGTCGTTTGAAGGAGGATGGGGGATAATGAAGATTAGGGATATTGTTGAAGTTCCAAGGATAGATACTATTGTAAAATTGACAGAAAATATTTCTAAAGATGCAGATAGAAATAAAATTGAATCTCTATTAAAAGGTTATGTTATTACAAACAATGTAGAAGAAAATATCAGCAGATTTTTTTATAAAATTACTCATTTCAAGGACAGAGGACATGGATTTTTGATTTCAGGTCTTCCTGGATGCGGTAAATCCCATTTCATGTCTGTTCTTGGCTTACTAATGAGTAATAACGAGTTTTTCGATTTGATGAAAAATAAAAGTAAAGCAATAGACGATGCAAAGGAACATTTCAGGAATAAAAAGATTTTTGTAGTTCCAATTATTGCTGAAGAAGGAGGACCCAATACTTCTCTTGAGGATATGTTTTATAGGACCGCTGAAAATATTTCAGGGTTTCCATTTACCGATGAAAGTTATTACATAGAACAATTTGAAGAGGCAGTTGTATCAAATACAAGATATAAAGAGAAAGTAGATGAATTTGCAAGAATTGACTCTAAAGGCAAGTTTGCAAGTTGGGCTGATTTGAAGGCTAATCTTGGGGGAAGAGCGTTAACTAAAATTATTAAAAGATTTATAACAAAATATGACATAAGATTTTTCAATCCAGATAGGGGAAGAAAAGACAAACAGGATTACCTCTTTAAATGGCTATATGAAGAGGGGTATGACGGTGTACTTATTCTAATTGATGAGTTATCTGAATATTTGCATGATAGGGGTATAAATGCAAGAAATGATGCACTTTTCTTAAAAGTATTTTTAGAAAATGCAGAAAAGAGAGAAACAGATAAAATAATACCCGCATGGATAGTAGGAGCATTTTTGGAGGATGTTAATGAAGTAAGGGTTCCAGGAGTTTATGACCTAATGAAGGATAGGTTTCCTTCTGAGAACAGGTTCAAGTTAACAGTAGAAGACATTGAGGATATTATTGACCAAAGGCTTATTATTAAAAAGAATCCGAAGAAGATAGAAGAAATATTTTATTCTCTTGAAGATAAATACAGTGCGTTTAAGAAGGCTGATAAAAATAAGTTTATAAAAATATATCCGCTACATCCTGAAACATTGGAGGTATTATCAAAATCATTACGCTTCTTGTCAAGGCAGAGGTCTATTGTTGACTTTGTTTTAAGTCAAGTTAGGGGTAACATCGAGGAAGGTGGAAATATAAAGGGTATTTTGGATGAAGATTGTTTTACCTTAGTAACCCCAGACAGAATTTTGCAGCACTTTAAAGATAGAATAAAAGAATTATCAGATAAAAGAATTTATTTCGACGATATCTATAATTATTTTATGGGAGGAGAAGGAAGAGGAAAGGGTCAACTGGATGTTATTTTTAATAATAACCCGGAAGATAAAGAAATTGCGGTGAAATTAATTAATGTAATGACCATATTGAAAATTAATGATATAGAGCAGAATTATACAGTAAGAGACCTTACCAATATGATTCAATATCCCAAAATGAAGGGAGAATTTGCAGAATTAAAAGTAGATGCAATCCTTTCAAAGATTTATGAACAAGGTAAATATATTGAAAAGCAAGAAAGTGATAAAGGTGAAAGTGAAAACATCTATTTCATTAATAAAGACCTTGGAGTAGGCTCAAAAATTCGACAGGATACAAAGAAAGTGTTGGATAAACTTGAAGGCAATAATGTATATTCTATTGTTGATGATTTAATAAATGTACTTAATGCAGAGCCTGTTTTATTGAATTCTTTTAGAGAGCCTGCAGAACTAAACATAAAATGGAATGAAAGCAGCAGAAAAGGAATTGTTAAGGTATATAACCTTACAAGGAGTGAAACAAAAGACAATGTAAGGAGTGCCCTTAATAATCTTAAGCAATCTGAAATAGATTACTATATAAATATAGGAACATTTTTTGAAATTGATGAACAAAAAAGGACGATTGATAAAGAATTGCAAGGTTTAGGTGAAGATGGCCAGATTACGTTTGCACTTTTTGCAAACCATAAAGATAGTTATACAAAAGAATTGGAAAAACGTATAACTAAATGTATTCTTTATTGGCTACCTTCGGATATTCTTGAAAGTGAAGAAGGTAAAGAACAATTAAAAATTTTAAAGGAATACTATGCCCATCTTGAAGTATTAAAGGATTATAAGCGAGAGTATGAAATATCTGCATCTCCTGATGCATTACAATTAAAAGAAAAAGTTGAAGAAATGATTTATAAGGAAGAAGATGAAGTTAGAGAGATTCTTAAGAACTTATATTTAAATGGTTCATTCTATAATGTAGATGGGAAAATAGATGTAAACATTGCTGCGTATAGCAAGGAATCTTTTTCAAGAATCATTCAGGCTGCCGTTAGTAAAGTGTTAAAAGATGTTTATAAGGATAATCAATTTATTAAGCCGGATGAGGATATAAATTTGTCTGATGTCAGCAGTAATAAATTTATAAAAGAATTCTTATTTGGTAATAAAGATAGGTTATCCTTAACCCCTACAGATTCCAAAATAATCAATAATATAATCAAAAAATTCGGCGATGTTAGTTATGCTGGTAATGATATTAAATATTCTTTAGATAGCAAAAGCAATAAATTGATAAAATTCATTATTGATGAAGTAAACAGAAAAGGCGAAATATCTTATAAAGAATTGTATGAAAAAGTTAGAAAATCAACTTTTGGTCCGGATAAAAATACAGTAGAGATAATTTTTGCGTTAATGATTAAAAAAGGTTATTTGATTCCTATAAAAGGTGATGAAAGGTTAAACGTAAGCCAAATCAAATTACCTTTTAATAGTTCTGTACAAAAATTTAGATTAGGACAGTTTGTAGAAAGCAAATATTATGAAGGATTAATGAAATTTTCAAAATTATTTTTAAATAGAAACTTTGAAAAGGAAGATTTAGCAGCCCAAGAAGAATTATGGGAAGATATGCTTAGTTTTAAGAAAAAGACTCTTGAGAATATTGAGAAAATAAAACTAGAGTTACATGAATTTATTAAGTATATGCAAATTGAAGAAAATGACTTTGAAAAAACTTATGAGGTAATAAATCAATTTACTATTATGTTGGATTCGCTTTCAGAAGAGAATAATTCAAAGGATGGACTAGAGTACTTTTGCGAGTTCAATAAACACTTACTTGAAAAGAAGGATGGAAAAGATGTTGTTGAGATTTTGTATAATGATTATCAAAGAATCTTAAACTGGGTAAACCCGGGTGAATTTAACAGTTATCCATTAAAACTTCGTAAGATTAATATAGAGTTAAAAAATGAAAACTTGTTTATTCCAGAGGAGGATTCTTATAAAACTTTAAAGGATAGTTATAATGCCATTGTAAAAAAATTAAAGAATGGTGACGACTTCATTTTTGCGGACGCGAGTGAAGTTGTTATCAAGGCCTATGAGGATTTTAGAAAAGAATATAACAAACGATATGTTATTGAGCATCTTGAGCAAAATGAAAAGCCTGAATTTAAAGAATTGGAATCTATATTTGAGGATGATAATTATAAATTCCTTGGCATGATAAGCCAAATTAATAACATAAATATGGATTATGATTTTGTGAATATAACAGACGATATAAATAGAGAATTAGAGAAAGTGTGTCATAGGTCACCTTTAGCCATATTAGAAAAAGGCGAAGGAGCCTGTGAGTGCAGATTTAAATTAGGCTCAAAGAAATATGTTAAAAATAAATCAAAATTTATTAAGGGAATATCTGATGCCATTAATGGATATATAGATTCCTTAAATAATGAATTTAACAAACAGAAGATTTATAAGCATATAAATTATTTGAAACAAATAGGTAAGAAACTGGATATGGTAGAGAAAGTAGAAAAAATGTATATGATACGTCTTGATGAAGATAAGGTTGCAAATTATAAAGCCTTTATCAGAGCAAACCCTGATATAATTGATTTTATAAATGAAGCATTAACTGTTAATGTTGATATTGTTATAAGGGATATTAATAAATTTATTGAAATATTCAAGGACAAGCCTATGCCAAAAAGTGAGTTAATAGATAAATTTATTAAATACATTAATGGTAGTGACCAAATTAGTGATACTCATTTCATTAAGTTAACTGATTTGAAATAGGCATATGTATAAAGGAGGGCTATTATGGAGGATAGTTATAAGTATTATCTTAGTAAGTTTATAGAAAAAAAGACTACATTTTCAAAGCCCTTTATGATGTTTCTTGATAAAAATGGTGTTTTGGATGGCTGTGATGAGATTAATGTTTATATCTATCCATATAAATTAGTCTCTGTTGAAGAAAATGTAATTTTTAGAGCCTATTACGAACATATAAAACATAAATGTGAGGATAGATATATATTTGCTCTAAAAAATGAAGGATTACTTGAGAAACTCCAAGACTTTATTAAGAGAGCAGATGGTGGAAGAGTAAATAATATAGATATAAAAGATGTCTTAGATAATGTAGAAGAAGATTTATTATGGCATGAAAGAATTAATAACTACAATGTTTCTGATGTGAGAAATATCTTTAATGAACTTATCCACTATAGAAAGAAATTTAAGAAAAAAATAATTAACATGGAAGAGGTGGATAGGATAGTCCTATCTGCCTTATTTGACATGGATGCTACATCGATTGATGGAGATGCTGACTGTTACATATTTTATAAAAACGTATTAGAATTGCACGGTAAAATTAATCAAAAAAAATGTGAAACAGATATAAATGAACTGCTTTGTAAAGTCTTTTATGACAATGGCGGGGAACTCATGCACAGCGTGATAAAACAAGGGATATTTAACGAGTTTGAGAAACTGATGTGGACTTGCTACATATTAGATTTTTTCAACAAATTAAATAGTGACAATGTAAAAAAGGCTATAGGAATAGAATTTCTCAAAGTGGAAGCATTTGAAAGGTATTATAAGTACTTGGTTACGCAGGTTAAGATTATTGAAAAGAAAGACAAGAAATTATTTGTCTCTATGAAAGATAAAGCAGAAAAATGGATATTGGATTCAGGAATAAACTTGTATTCTGTAGAACAGAACCATATACAATTTTTTATTAAAGAAAATATTACTTCTTATATTTGCGTTTTAGACGGGATTAGAAATGTACTAAAGGACTTTAATATTGAAGGACTAAAAAAAGTCTATAAATACAGTTTGGAGAATCTTCAGGAAATAAAAGAAACACTAAAAGATATACCTTATGCTACTGAAAATACAAATAAGGTAAAGAGTTTTTTTAATGATTTTTTTGAACTTATGTCCCTTGTAGAATTAATTGAAAAAGATTCTGTAAAAATAACTGGTTTAAATCTATATGCGGATTGGGTGGACTTATATAGAGATAAACTATCAAATTTACAGTATCTATTAAGTAAAATTAAATTTTCTGATGAATGGAATATAATAGAGAAGGGTAGATATGCTGCTTTAGATAGAAGAATTAGCAATCTTTTAAACAAGTTTAGAAAAACTTTTGCGGAATTTTATATCAAAAATTATAAGTCCTGGATATCATCTGATTATGGTCCATCGAGACCGATATTAAGTAACGATATTGAAAAGATAATAGATTTGAATGACGATAAGATATTTATCATTATTTTTGATGGAATGAGATATGACGCATGGGTTAATGTAGTTTATAAATATTTTAAAGATATTTTGTTAAACCGTGAAACAAGTATTAAATCTTCTTTCTCACTTTTGCCGTCTATTACAGCGATATCTAGGGAAGCCATATACAAGAGTATTTTAGATAATAATAAAGAAAATGTAACGTTTGTGACTAAATCTGAATCCTATTTGAAGCAGGATGATATTGAAGGTAACTTGCTCCTAGATAAAAAGATTAATATATTTATATATAATATGTTTGATAAAGACGGGCATAGGGCTACAGAGGATTTGTATATGTTTTATGCTAAGCAGGAAAAAGTTTTTGAAAATAGCATAAAGACACTTATTAACAAGATACCTGATAATGCAAGTATAGTAATAACAGCAGACCACGGCATGATGCGTGTAGATGAATATATAAATCTTAAAGATGTTGTTGGCTTAACAACTGTTAAACCAAGATTTTTAGAATCAGAAAACTATGTAGAACTTGAAGATGGTATAGTACTTGATAACTATATATTATCTTATACTAACAGAGGATTTTTCATTGGTGGAGGAGAAAGGGATTTTTACAGTCATGGTGGGTGCAGTATTGAAGAAGTAATTGTTCCATTTATATACGCTAGACCGTTATCAAGTAGTAAGTTTACTTCGTATACAGTAACTAAAACAATAGATAGCACCGGAGAAACAATAATCTTTTATGATGGCAAGAAACTGAAATTGCCATTCAAAATTAGTGATAAAGAGCATGTATTTTTAACTAATTTATACAGATTTAATACTCTTAATACAAAGGATATTGAAAAAATATTTAAGAATCAATTTGGGAATGCAGGATTGATTGATGGTATGTTGAGAAGATTTATTAGGAAATTGCAGGGGGCAGGAATTAATATAATAGATACAACGTCGGCAGGAGAGTTTATTGTTTATAAAATTAATACTGAAAATCTCTTTGGAGGTGGATGGAATGAGTGAAGTTCTTAAAGATATAATAAATGCACTTCGAAATGGTACAGTTCCAGCGGAAGGAACAGAATATATTGCTGTTGGTATTGATGATGAATTAAAAGAGATTGAAAGTCAGTTGGAATATGTAAGAAAAGATAAAAGTGCATTTAAATTTATTATAGGTGATTATGGTTCAGGTAAAACATTTTTTAGTACAGCAGTAAGAGAAATGGCATTTAGCAAGAATTTTGTTGTATCTTCTGTTGTTATATCATCTGAAGCCCCATTACATAACTTTGAGGAATTATATAGAAAAATAATGGGTGGATTAAGAGTAGCAGATAATAAGAAAATACCTGCTTTTTCTGTAATCCTTGAAGAATGGCTTTTAGACTTGGAGGATAAAGTTTCAGCAATTGAAGGAATATCACCTGAGGATAATGAGGAAGAGTTTAAAAAGGCTATGGATAAAAAGATAAATGAGGAGTTGCTCGTTGTAGGTTCAATAGCATCTTCATTTGCTAATGCCATACGGGCATTTTATGATGCTAAATATAAAGGCGACACTATATTAGCACAGGCTGCAGTAGGGTGGTTAAAAGGTGAGAATATAGGTATAGAAATAAAGAGAAAACTTGGTGTAACTGGTTCTGTAAAAAGGGAAAACTCATTTGAGTTTTTTAGAGCATTGCTTCATATGATAAAAAGCACAGGTTATGAAGGTCTTGTGATAATATTGGATGAAGTTGAAACAGTGCAAAAACTTCCACGAAAAGATATGAGAGACCAGGCATATGAAAATTTAAGGCTTTTCATTGATGAAACAGATAGAAATGGATTTCCAAATTGTTATTTTCTATATACTGGTACTGACGAGTTGATGGAAAGTGAGAAAGGTTTTAAGAGTTATGAGCCTATTTATCAAAGAGTAAAAGTGGAAAAAGATGATAAACATAGGAATTTAAGACAACCATTAATTTATCTTGAGAAATTTAATAACGATAAATTAATTCAGGTATCTAAAAAAGTAAAGCAGATACATGGACAAGTTTATAATTGGAGCCCAGACTTAAAAATTACGGAACATTTTATTGAGAAACTTGTCAAGGAAGTGACTTCAGGTTTTGGAGGAGAAATCAGGGTAGGTCCAAGAGGTTATTTAAGGGTTTTTGTTGATATATTAGACAAGGCACAGATGTATGATGACTATATACCTGAAGAGCAGTTTAAATTTAATGATGAATTAATAAATAAAGCAGTTGAAGTAGAAAAGGAAACTGCACACATAGTTAACTTTTAGGTGGTAGGAATATGAGTAACTTTAATCTCTTATGTGAGCCAATTAAAAATGGTATTGTAACAAAATTGGGGTGGAGAAATCTAACGCCGGTGCAAGAGTTGAGTTTCCCTGAAATTATAAGTGGTAAAAATGCCATTATTCTTGCACCCACTGCCGGAGGCAAAACAGAAGCCGCTTTTTTACCTGTATTAAATGTAGTATATACAGAGAATTTAGAACCTATATCCATAATTTATGTATCACCAATAAAAGCACTATTAAATAATCAGGAAGAAAGGCTTAAAAAACTTTCTTCTTTTGTATATTCAGGTGTTTTTAAGTGGCATGGGGATGTAGAAAGTAGCGAAAAGAAAAAGTTCTATAAGAATCCTTCTCAAATTTTAATGATTACCCCCGAGTCCCTTGAAGTAATTTTAATGAGCCAGAAAATTGATAAAAAGAAACTATTTGAAAATATAAGATTTATAGTAATAGATGAAATACATGCATTTGCGGATAGTGAAAGAGGTATACATCTTATGGCTGTAGTTGAAAGAATACAATCATTTTCAAAATTCGATATACAACGAATAGGTCTTTCAGCAACAGTAGGAAATCCACATGAAATTTTAAAGTGGATGCAGGGAAGCAGTAGTCGGGAAGGAATAGTAATTAGTCCTCCAAGAGAAAAGAAACCTAAAAAAATTGAAATTAAGTATGTGGATGAGACAAAAAATGATTTTCAGAAAGAGATTGCGAAAAGGATTTTTGGGAAAAAAGCACTGTTCTTTTCAAATAGCAGAACAGCAGCAGAAGAACTAAAACTTCTTATTGAAGGTAGTGGTATAGATTGTCATGTGCATCATTCATCTATTAATAAATATTTTAGAGAAATTGCAGAAGAAAAGTTTAAGTTAGGCAATAATACTGCTATAATAGCAACAAGTACACTGGAACTTGGTATAGATATAGGAGACCTTGATATAGTTTTGCAATTAGATTCACCTAATTCCGTATCTTCTTTCTTACAGAGACTTGGTAGAACGGGAAGAAGAGAGAACAGTATTGCACATTTTGTGTTTTTTCCTACTAATAAGGAAAAACTTGTTTTTTCTATTGCAATATTGAACTTAGCAATTAGAGGATGGGTAGAAGATGTTTTCCTTGTAAGAAAGGCTTATGATATATTATTTCAACAAATATTGGCAATTACTTTATCAACTATGGGAACTGACATAGAATCCATTTATAAATTATTCAAAAATGTATACTCATTTTCAGAAATAACTAAAGATGATTTTATTTCTTTAGTCAAGCATATGCTGGAAAACAAGTATTTGATGTTTGAAAGAGGAAAGATATATATTGATGCTGAAACAGAAAAGAAATTTGGGGGAAGGAATTTTATAACTCTGTACTCTTCTTTTGATACCAATAAAGAGTTTACAGTTAAATATAAGAATCGTCCCATAGGAAGTTTAGAAAGATGGTTTGTAAATGCATTAGGAGATAATTTTCAGTTTGTACTTGCAGGTAGATGCTGGCAAACAGATAAAATTGACTACGAAAGATATATTATACATGTAACTGAAGCAGAATATGCACGCCCCCCTAAATGGATGTCTGAAGGTGGTTTTGTTTCATTTGAATTGGCTCAGGAGTATTTAAACATATTAACGTCCAATGAGGCATTCAATTTTTTGAATAAGACAGAACTTGATTTATTAAATGAAATTCGTTATGAAGAAAGAAGTTTCGGATTAGAAAGAGGTAAAATACTTATTGAAGAAAACAAAAACGATTTTATTTTTTATACATATGCTGGGAATAGAGTAAATTATACGTTGGCAACAGCATTATCTTTAATTAATAGTTTTTATGATATTGTAGGAATAAATTGGAAGGGATTTAAACTTAGATGCAGGGATAAAGAATTTAAAATCAATTTAGATATTATATCGGAAGAAATAAACAAGATTAGGACTAATCCAAATTACTTTGATAAAGAAAAAATAACAGAATTAATTGAAAGAGTAACTGATATTACTACATCAAAATTTCAAAGATATTTACCTCAGGAATTAAGAAGAAAACAGTTGTTTGATTATATTTATGACCTTGAGAAAACAAAGGAATTTATTAAAGAAAATCAAATTAAGATATTAAAAATCTATTATTAAACAGGGAGGGGTCTCTATGAACAGTATTGAAAAACAATTAAAAGAACTTGAAAAGAAAGTAAAAAAAGCAGATGCCCGTGCAAATTTTAATGAATTATTCAATAAGGATTTCATGAAGAAGTATACGGATTTCAGTAGTATAGAGGAATTCTTTAAATTTGGAGGATTTGAAGTAAACACTCAAGAGGATTATGACAATCTTCCTCAAGAAGAACTTGATAAAGTGGTTCGTGAGAAAACAAAATTTAAGACTTGGGAAGAGATGCTTCACTGCGCTGGAAAAGAAGAAATGGTAAGAAGATTAAAAAAACAGGGATTTGATGTAAAATAGGATACATCAGCAATTAAATATGTGAATAAACTCAGTAGTGCTATGGCCAATAACAAGGGAATAGTTTTAAGAAAATGAATGGTGAACAGTATGATTTCTGCTTCTGTAGAAAATTTTATCAGGATGTTTTATTGGGGTATTATCACCAGAATGTACGGCAGTTCTCACAGTTCCGTTATAGGATTTTTATCAAGCGAATGGATTAAAAAGTCATCTGACCATTCTGTGTTGGATGGAGCCCCTTCTCCTTTTGTCGGCAAGGGAAGAAAAGGGCAAAAGAACGCAGATATTCTATTATGCAAAGGCGATAAACCTTTTATAGTAGTTGAGGTTGAAACGATAGTGTCTAAATATTTGGAGAAGATAGATTCAATTGCAGCCTATTTGGAAAACACAAAAAATTATGATGGGATTGCTTTTGGCCTATTGGTTATGCTCAATTATACAAATGGTGAAAACAAGTATAAGCATAATTGGCATGATGCAAAAGAATATGCCATGAGTAAAGATATCCCGATTGCATTTGTTTCTATTGAAAAGAGTAAGGCAGATTTAGGGGATACTGTTTTGGACCAATTAAAGAAAAGAAATGAATATTACCCGTGGGAAACCAGCAGTATTGATTATTGGGTTTATGGAAGTGACAGAAAGATAATTGAAGGGAACTTACTGAAAAAGATAGAAAAATCCTAATTAAGGAAGTGTATTTTATGGTGGATAGATATGAACGCATACTCGGAGGGCTTTTTGGTGTTGCCTGTGGAGATGCCCTTGGCGGAACGCTGGAATTCATGTCAAAGGATGAGATTGAAAGGGAATATGGATATCTAAAAGATATTATAGGTGGAGGCTGTTGGGATTTAGAACCTGGAGAAGTAACAGATGATACAATGATGACTATTGCTGTGGCAGAAGGCATCCTGGACAACCCAGAGAATCCTATTGAAGATATCGGAAAACACTTTATTGAATGGTATGATAGTAAACCGAAAGATATTGGCAATATTATCCGAATTGCACTTGGTGAGTATAAACGCAGCAATGACTGGATGAAAACAGCCTACTACGCTCATCAGGCAGCAGGTGGTATGAGTGCAGGTAATGGTTCTCTTATGAGGTGCTTACCGGTTGCATTATATTATAATGATGTTGAAAAAATGCTGGAGATAACTGCTTCACAAAGCGTTCTTACCCATTATGACCAAAAAGCAACGGATGCCTGCCAGTTTTATAACCTGTTAGTTTATCAGTATCTCAATGGTAAGCCTAAAGTACCTTGTATAAGAGAGTACATAGAAAAGTATCCAGAATATAAGCAGGTATTCCAGTTATCAAAAGAAGAGTTGAAGCCAACGGGGTATGTGTTTGATACCTTGATATGTGCATTATGGTGTTTTATTAACACATCTTCCTTTGAGGATGCTGTATGTGAAGCGGCCAATCTTGGAGGAGATGCGGATACTATAGCCGCAATTACCGGTGGAATGGCTGGAGTTTATTACGGCTTTGGTGCTATTCCTGACAGGTGGAAAGAAAAGATATTGGTAAAAGAGCAGTTAACTTCTATTGCAAAGAGGATGATTGAAAAGAATAGGATTCAAGAGTAATTCCAGTCGGTGTTAAGGAGAGAATTTGCATGAATAGGTGTCAATGGTGTGGAAGAGTGCCAAGCGGCTTTGGAATGGTAGTCTTAACTATAAAAGAAGACGAGCCATCCCAATCTATATGTAGAGACTGCTACAACGAGTTTGCGGCTAATATGCTTGGAATTGAAGATTATAAAGATTTTGAAAAAGAAGCAATTTTTACAGATTGCGATGGAATAGAACATCGCTTTCAAGTAGGAAAGATGATTAACCCAACAGGTATTTGTTGGAAGGCGGTAGAGTTTATATGCGAAAATAAAATAGGCTATTCTTTTGAAGCACATCAGGATTTTGAAGAGGATTCAAATGATGCTCTGGAAAGACTTTATAAAAAGATAAAGAAAGGACTATCGCAAAAGTTTATAAGAAAAGAAATGTTTCAAGGGCAAGAACTTATCTTCATTAAAGAAAATATTGTAGAAGGGCGTATTGAATGGGATGATAGATATAATGACAGAACTGTTTTCGCTATCTCAAAATGTCAGTAAGCTGACGGTATTGCCAGTCCAGAGATTGATGGATATAATGTCCATATCATAATCATAAAGAAAGGAAAGCGCTTCTGTTTTGATGTACCTTTGTTCGCTGCAAGGGTACCAGAAGCGCCAACCACGATATAGTATGATTATTCTATCAGATTATGAACTGATTGAAAAGAGCAAGACCGGTGTTGATAGTGTCAACAATTTGTAGGAATAAATATCAAAATCCTACTCAATACATCAAGTTCCCGCGTTGAATACCTCTAATTACCAAATAAGCTCTGCTCGTCCTGCCTGCCATCTGCAGAACAGGTATATTGCCT
>Ga0209508_1002187_pt1 | contig 13436 bp, 5 predicted proteins | sample AD_UKC129_MetaG_FD_184427 | JGI IMG/M metagenome (GOLD analysis project Ga0209508, IMG submission 184427) | Active sludge microbial communities of municipal wastewater-treating anaerobic digesters from Canada - AD_UKC129_MetaG (SPAdes) (version 2) | ecosystem: Engineered > Bioreactor > Anaerobic... | reverse complement strand
CCGATTTAGTGCTGTCCTCCCATTTGACCTCGGCGCCGCAGTTTTCGGATACGAATCTCAATGGAACAAAAGTCCTGCCGTCGGTTATTTCGGCCGGAACATCAAGAGTTTTTTCTTCACCGTTTACGTAGGCATTTGTTTTACCGATATAAAGCTTCATTTCTATATCATTGCCTATTGCAGTAACCATTCGTTCCTTAGCGTCCCATGAAACTTCCATGTCCAGAGCCTCAAATATCCTTCTGAAAGGAATTAGTGTTCTTCCTTCCTTAATATAAGGCCCGGGGTCGTTTGCGTCTCGTCCAAACTCCATGAGTTCACCGTTAATATATACTTTAACATTAGTGCTTATTGAGGCATGAATCGAAAGAGTGGTTGATAGAAACAACGAACAGATCATAAACGAATAGATAAAAAAATACAGGGTAAAAGATTTAGCCTTTTTCATAATGGACCCTCCCGTTGATTCCAATAATTAATATATTATATGCTTTTACTGTAGGATGTATATAAAACTTTCTATATATTCTTTTTTAAACAAATTTGGAAATCTTACGTCTATATTATATATTATTGCCCCAATAAGATTAATGTTTCCTAAAAAGGAAAAATCTTTTTTACTGATATTATATAATAAATTGCCTATAAAATAAAGTATAATTTACCATTAAAAGAATAATTTTAATATTTGTTTTTAGTTCTAACTATGAACAATTACCATTTAGAATGTTTTATCTATTTTAAAGTTAAAAAATAACCATAATATAACGACAATTAATATGTATCCTATTTGTAAAAAAGGAAGCTGCAATTCGGTTTTCATAAAATAATCTAAGAAAATTACTAAATTTTTCACATGACTATTCCGATATAATTATAGCAGGTCGAATATTAAAAAGGATAGAAGGCGGGATTTATGGATCTAGCTACTCTTATAGGTATTATTGCCGGTATTGTATGTATAGTTGCATCTATAATGACTGGAGGTAGTCTCTGGTCATTCTGGGACATTTCCTCAGTGTACATTACTGTAGGTGGAGGAATCTGTGCCACATTAATTTCCTACAAAATCGGCGAGTTTGCCAAAATTATGAAGGTCGCCGTGAAGGTTTTGGTGGGAAAGGAATCAAGGCCACAGGACACCATTAAAATGCTTGTTGAACTTTCCGTTAAAGCAAGAAGGGAAGGACTGCTTTCTCTTGAGGCTGAACAGGAGAACATAAAGGATGAATTTTTAAAGCAATCCCTCCAGCTGGTTGTTGACGGTGTGGAGCCGGAAGTAATTGTCGATTCGATGGATCTTGAGCTGGAAAATATGAAATCGAGGCATGACAAGGGAGCAGGAATGTTTAAGACAATGGCGGCTCAGTTTCCGGCATGGGGTATGATAGGAACACTGATAGGTCTGATACAGCTTCTTGACCAATTGGATGATCCTTCAGCAATAGGACCTGCCATGGCAGTTGCGTTAATAACAACATTCTATGGAAGTGTTCTGGCGAATTTCATATGTAACCCTATTGCTACCAAATTGGCTTTAAAGAGTAAAGAGGAGATTCAGGAGAAAAAAATGATTATTGAAGGTGTTCTGTCCATACAGGCCGGAGAGAACCCGAGAATATTGGAGCATAAGCTTAAGACCTTCTTATCTCCAAAACAAAAGCAGGATTATGAGTCACAATCCGGTAAAGATGCAGTAGACAGTCAAAGAGCAGAGGACAGTGAAAAAGTAAGAAATGCTGCTGTATAGTGAGGTGTATTTTTCATGAGATCAAAAAGGAATATTGAACAGGAAGAAGTATCTGAAGGCGCTCCTGAATGGTTAACTACATACAGTGATATGGTTACGTTGTTATTGACATTTTTCGTAATGCTGTTTTCAATGGCCACTATTGACAAGCAAAAATTCGAGCAGGTTGCCAACTCACTGCGGGCTGCATTTATGAGCAACAATAATGAAGGAATGTTTGATTATAAAGAAGGCACTGAGGTATATAGTATAACTCAGAGTATTAATTCGGGAGAAATACTGGAAGACGGTGACGAGGCCTTTATTAAGGGTGAAAGCAGTGTAGACGGAAATGATTTGGGGACTAAAGGCGGACAAGCCGAGAAGCTGGAAGAGTTTATTGAACAGATTGAAAAGCTGGCAGAAGAGATGGAACTGGGGGACTATGTCAAAGTAATTGATGAAGAGACATACCTGACGTTAAGGATAGACTCTGTTATACTGTTCGATCTTGGTAAAGCCGATATAAAGGACTCGGGAAAAGAAACCTTGCGAAAGATCGGAAATCTTCTAAAAGAACTGGATAAAGGAGCATCCGTACAAGGACATACGGACAATCTTCCGATAAACACAATGCTGTTTCCGACAAATTGGGAGCTGTCAACCAAGAGAGCTACCAATGTGGTGCTCTTCCTGATAGAGGAAAGCGGAGTGGATCCGACAAAGCTTACAGCCACAGGAAATGGTGAGTTTAGACCGATTGCACCGAATGACACGGAAGAAAACAGGCAGAAAAACAGGAGAATTGATATTGTAATTGAAAAATAGCTTTATTGAGAGTTTGATAAAATTGGAGCTCTTAGAACGATAATCCTTGGTACATAGGATATTGTTTTAAGGGCTTTTTATTATGTAAGGAAAAAACATCGGAAGTATAAAAAGAAAACAAATTGGATAAATATGTTGACTCAATATGCAGTATGCTTTATAATTTATCGGAGTAAAATTATGTTTATTTTAATAGGAATATCCCAAATTATGTTTTGTTGCCAATGAAAAGGTTCGAAAAAACATGTTTTAGGGTATAGTTCCTCAGTTTGAAAAATTTTTATTATTTTATTAATTCAATATAATTTTAAGGGGGATTTAAATTGCGTAAAAAAAGAAAGACATTGACGCTGTTAGTAATCTGTGCATTGATTATCAACACATTTTTTATGTCTATCGGTAGTGCTTATGAAAACCATGAAAAAGGCATAGAGCCGGAACCTTTGGAACAAATTGATTGTAATAGTTCTGTTGATGTGGAATTTGAAGAGAAAATTGATCAATCAAACATCAATGATGCTACTGTAGTTGATAATGAGGTTAATATAGAAGAAGAGAATAAAAAAGACAGTAATGAAAAAGACAACAATTAAAAAGACAACAATGAAAAAGATGGTATTGAAAATGACAGCAATGAAGATCAGCCGGTTGAAACTGCAGGATGTTCTACCGTACATTCGTCAGTTTACTCGGATGTATATGACTATCACGAATCAGATGTATCATATAGCTTAGATGTTAACCTTGAAGCCGCACCTGTTGAAAAACAGGCTGGCGTAATTTCCGGATATATTGATACGAAGCTTACTTATTCAGAAAATCTTTCCGAATTTTTCAAGTCTGGGTTTGATGTTGCAATAGAAGGGACTGATTTTAGAACAGTAACTGATGAAAAGGGTTATTTTGAATTTAGGGGAGTTCCTTCGGGAGAATATACTTTATTAATAAGTAGACCTTATTATATAGATGCCATAATTACTAATATTCCAGTTGAGCAAGATGAAAGAATAGAAGTCAGTTCCGAGAAAAATCCTATCAAACTTTTGTATGGAGATGTGGAGGATGATAATGCCGGTAATATAGTAGACCTTGTAAGAGTTGTTGCTCATTTTTTCACTATGAAAGGTGAAGAAAATTATAATGAAATAGCCGATTTGGATAAAAATGGCGCTATCAATATGGTGGATATTGTCATTGTACTTTCGTGTTATCAAAAGTGTACAAAACCATGCTTATGGTTGCAGCCACCTCAGGAACTGGTTGTAGAGAATTATGCAAACGATTCTGTGACTTTGTCATGGACACCTCCGATTAACATGAACGGTATACTGGGATATGAAGTGTTAAGAGATAATGTGGTGATTGGAACAACAGAAAATTCAACATATACGGATACCGGAATTAAGGCAAATACAGCCTATACATATGCGGTACGGGGCTATGGTGGAAAAGATACTTTTGCAAAAGAGTCCTACGAGGTATTTGTCGAGATTCCGGATGTGAATGCTCCCACTAAGCCCATTGACTTGAAAGTAGTTGAAACAACAGACTCGACCATAACTTTTGAGTGGAAAGAGTCAACCGATAATGTGGGAGTAGCCGGGTATAACATATATTGCGGGGAAGAACTGATCGGTACCACAAATGCGGATGTAACGAGCTTTACGGCTGAGGGACTTAAGAGGTTTGAAGCTTATTACTTTACGGTAGAAGCCTTTAATCAGGCAGGGATATGTTCCGACAAAAGTGAGCCTTTAGAAGCGGGAATAGGTCTGGTCCTCGAATCGGATATGACAATAGAGGAGGATCTCTGTATAAATGCCGGTACTCTCGATCTTAACGGACACAAGCTTGTTGTCGAGGGAAATATATTGCAAAACGGTGGAATGATAGATATTAACGGCGGAAGTTTGATAGTAAAAGGAGACTACTTTGTCGGTGATGCAGAACAAGGACAACCCGGCAAAGGGAAGCTGGTTATGACGCATCAGCCTGATTATGTCAGGGTTGAGGGAGATTTTCTGATGTACTCATCTTCGGACCACACCGGCTTACTGACCGAGGGAACTATTGAGCTTAAGGGAAGCTTTACGCAAAAGAACGGTGGGTGTGCATCGAACTTTTATGCAACGGGTTATAATAAAGTGCTGCTGAGTGCCGATAGGGCGGATGCTCAGACCATAACCTTTGATAATGTGGGAAGTTCAAAGATTAATATTCTTGAGGTAAAAAAGCCAATAGAGTTTTATGAGTTTATTGACACTGCTTCAATTAAGGTTTCTAAAACGGGTATGAGAAATATGTCCATAGGGTTAATGGCCCAGGGAGAAGAATCCGGTTCATATTTTTATGAAGAACTTATTGAAGGATTTAAGAAAGATTACGTGGCCAGAAACACCCAAGGGGTGAACACCGCAGACGGGAGTTTTTCCTATGGGATTAATTCAATGCTTGTTAAGATGATAGGGTTTGATCTCAATATAGGGGCTAATTACAATTCTCTCGAGGAAGAATCCAAGATGCTTAAAAACGGATGGAGCTTTAGCCTTGAGGGTTGGCTGGATATTGAAGAACATGGCGGCAACAATAAGCTCATTAAAGTTATGATTCCCGGAGGGGAAAAAAGTTATTTTGTCTACAGTGGAGGAAGCATTAAACCCAAGTATACGAGGAATAGACTTTCAATGGAAGGCAGCAGCTATGTTTTGACTACAAAGGATTTGAAAAAATACGGCTATGAGAGTTACGGAACAAATAAATACCGCATAAAGTGGATGGAAGACAGGTATGGAAACAGAATTGATTTTCAATATGACGGAAGCAACCGCATAAAAGGCATTACTGATGCTGTGGCAAATTCTATTGATATAAGTTATGATGCCGGCAAGATTGAAATAAAACACATGAAGTCATCAAGGGTAGTTTCTTATATTTATGAAGGTGATTTGCTAAAGCAGGTTGCTGATCCTATGGGGATAAAAACTTCCTTTGAGTATGATGAAGGGAACCGTATTGCCAAGATTGTGGATAATAATGGCAATGTTGTGGGACGTGTGACGTATAAGGCAAATTCGAGCGGTAAACCTATGGTTAATGTGTATGTTGATTCACTAGGAAATTATAGAAGATACACCTATTATGAAAACGAGAACAGGACCGAACTTGAGGAAGGGGAAGAGCCCCCCAAATTTGTACAGATTGCGGCAGCAGATAAAAATATAGCAGCATTAAAAGAAGACGGTACAGTGGTAGTCTGGGGAAGTAATATAAATGATGAATGTGATGTGCCGGAAGGATTGGCGGGAGTAAAGAAAATAGCTGCAGGTCAATTCCATATAGTAGCATTAAAAAATGATGGAACAGTGGTAGCTTGGGGAAGAAATGTTAATGGGGAATGTGAAGTACCTAAAGGTTTGACAGGAGTGAAGGAAATAGCTGTTGGAATTTCGCACACAGTGGCATTGAAAGAGGACGGAACTGTGGTAGCTTGGGGGAAAAATAATTACGGCCAATGTAGTGTACCTGAAGGATTGAAAGGAGTAAAAGCGATAGCTGCAGGTGAATACCATACGGTAGCATTAAAAGAAGATGGGACAGTAGTAGCTTGGGGTAGGAATTATTTTGGACTATGTAAAGTACCGGAAGGATTAACCGGAGTAAAAGAAATAGCCGCTGGAGTTCTTCATACAGTAGCTTTGAAGAAAGATGGGACAGTGGTAGTATGGGGTCCTAATTTGTTTGGGGAATGTAATGTACCGGAGGGATTAAGAGACGTTAAGACAATATTTGCAAAAGAAAATTATACTGCTGCATTAAAGGCAGATGGGACAGTAGCGGTTTGGGGTTCTAATACTTATGGTGTATGTGATGTACCGGAAAGTTTGGGCAAAATAGAGGCAATATATGCGGGTAGGTATCATATAGCAGCGTTGAAATCTGATGGAACGGTAGAGGTCTGGGGCTGGAATACTCTTAGAGAGTGTGAAGTTCCTGAAGGATTGACAGAAGTAAAGGAATTAGCACTGGGATACGCTTATACAGCAGCATTAAAGAAAGATGGAACGGTAGTAGTTTGGGGTAGTGGAATTAGAGACAATATGCCCAAATCGAAAACGAGGACTACCACCTATATCCACAAAGACCATAGGGTTGTTGAGATTATAGATCCATTGGGAAAATCTACAACGTACACCTACAATGATTACGCTGAGTTGGAATCATATACCGACCGCTACGGAAATACCACAACCTATTTACTAAACAACAGCACCGGAAATGTAGAGAAAATTATAAATCCTGATAAGTCTGAAAAAACCTTTGGTTATGACTCAAACAATAACCTTATATGGGAGAAAGACGAAGAAGGAATTTTTACAAGATACGTATATAAGAACAGCTATGATTACGACACCACAAACGAAAACATAAAATACGTGTCCGACAGCGATGGAATACATTTGAGAATGAAAGCAACATATTTGAAGGGAAAACTCCAGGGTGATCAGGTAGTTAATCTGACAAAGGATAATGCAGCGGATTTTGCAATCACCGAATACCTGCCGTATACAACCGAAGAATTAAAGGAGAACAACATAAAACTTAAGGGAATTATCCATAAAGTGAAAGACCCCTTGGGAAACATTACCACGTACTACCACTATGAAAACGGAAATGTAAGGAAAATTGAAGAACCTTATGATGAAAACAGTCCGTCAGCGAAAGTAACGGAGTACACATATAACAATATGGATGTGGTTGAATATGAATATTCTCCGAAACGCTATAGAACCGATTATGTATACAATGCGAACGGTCAGGTGACAGAGGTTGTGAAGAACAATGGAGACAATAGGTATACACCAATTACAAAGAGCAGTATAACCAAAATATATTATGATAATATGGGAAGAATAAAGCAGACAATATCTCCTAAAGAAAATGATGAGCTTTTACCTGAGGTTCTTGGGGAGGCAGGATACAAATACGAATATTACAGCAGCGGAAAGCTATGGAAAGTCACTGATCCGTATAATTATACAACAATATATACTTATGACTTGTACGGGAATCTTAAGACAGAGCAAAAACCTAACGGTTCGGTGTATCTTTACGAATATGACGATTTGGACCGCCTAACGAGTGTTTATTTCAAAGAGGATTCAAATTCGAAAAAGGAGCTTTTGGAAGAATGCTTCTATTGGGAAGAGACTAGTAAGGATGAACAGAACAATTATTTTGTAACAACGAAGGAACGCTACGAGTATTTAAACGATTATAGTTCCAGATGGACAACTTATTATTATGATTATGCCGGAAGGATTATAAAAGAAGAATACAGAATGCTTACAGTCGGTGGAATGGATTTTTATGGGGACATTCCAATGGATTTTGACAACACGATGGATTTTGATTACACGGTTCCGGATATAGAGAACGGTTATTATAAAAACGGAATGCTGAAATGGACCAAGGATGCCAGAGGAAATAAGACCTACTACTCATATTGGGGATACGACAGCACTTCAAAAACGACATACGATGAAGTATGGATTCCGGCAAAAGAAGAAAACGGAACAATAAAATATACCTACAAAAGAATTGACTATGACAAAGCCGGAAGAAAAGTGACAGAAAGCACAGGAAAGGATTTTGTTGAGCTATACGGCAAGCCAAAGGAATCCGTAACCTATAAATTCAGCTATTATAATTCAGGAAAACTCTATAGAGAAAGTCTTGCTAATAATCTTTTAAAGGAATATCACTATGATATTGAATGGAACCTGATTGAGGAAATCAGTTATATTGACCCTGAAAGAACGACCATTATAAAATATGAGAATTATGATTATTTAGGTAAGCCGGAGAGGAAGGTTGTTTTGGCAGATGCCAATGACATTATTGTCAAACCCGGTGATAAGACAAAAACCTATAGTGAACATCCCCGTAGCATAGGTTTGATTACGTCATATGAATACGATAAAAACGGTAATATTGTAACTGAAACTTCACCTAACGGCGTTACAATTACATACCGGTATGATATGATGAACAGGTTATTAGAGACTTCACAGCCTGGAGTTGATGAATATGGACAGAGTAAAACCATTAAAGTTCAAAGTCATTACAATTGGGAAGGTAAGGTCGACTATACAATAGATGCAATGGGGAATAAGACAGAGTATGTGTATAACAAGAGGGGACTACCGGAAAAGGTCATAAATATTGTGACAATAGACGGAGAAAAGACGGAATTAATTACTGCGTACCAATATGATAGAGCAGGAAACCTTATTGCGGAAGTGTCGCCGGAAAATTATGACCCGGATAAGGAGCCTATTGAAACAGAAAACAGAATAGAATACACATATGATTGGAAAGGAAGATTAAAAACCAAGGAGTTTGTCGGAATAGAAAAACAGGTTGACCCTGATAATGGATATGCTTGGATAGAGGTGCCTGTGCGTATCGTGTTAAAGGCTTACGAATACGATAACAACGGAAATCTTATAAAGGAGCTCGATGCTTTAGGTTATGAAGCAGGAACCGGTTATGATACGGATTCTAAAATAAAGAGTGGATACGGTACGGTATATACTTATACCTTGGATAACAGGGTGGAAACTGTACTTGACCCAGAAACGGCAGCAAAAGGACTGCCCTATTCGGTAAAATACGAGTATGATGCTTTAGGCAGAAAGACAGCCGAAACCAAGGTGAAAGGTACAAATAAAGATGACAAGTACGAAACAACCACAACATATGAGTATGACGAATTGGGATACATAGAAGCTGTTTTAGTTGACGGAGAGAAAAAGCAAAGCTACGACTACGATTGGCATGGCAATTTGGCGGTGCAAACCGATGCAGAAAACAATACAACTACCTATGCGTATAATGTCATGAATCAGCTTGTCAGAGCAAGTTATCCCGGGGATGAATCCATTGATTCTAACGTTGTTGTATTTAAATACGATGTAATGGGTAATCTTGTAAAGCGAACGAATTCTATGGGTACTGTTGATATATATACCTATGACAATCAAGGAAGGGTAATTTCCCGTACTACCCAGAAGGGTGAAGGTGACAGTGTTGAGGATGCCATTACAATCCAAGCAAAATACGATTTGAATGGCAACAAACGGTTTGAAACAGACGGGGAAGGATACACCGTAGAGTATATCTATGATGAGCTTAACAGACTGGTTGAAACGAGGTATAACGGTGTAAAGACCTCAGAAGGACGTATTGTAAACCATTCGATTGTCTATAGATACGATAAAGACGGAAATATGACAGAAACGGTTAAAATTGTCCAAGATAAAGACAACACCGTTTCCAATACCTATACTAATGTCTATGATCCTTTGGGCAGATTAATTGAGACTAAGGATCCCGACGGCATAGTTGTTGAAAAGCTGGAGTATAACCATAACAATGCACAGATAAGGTCCTATGATGCATTAAACAACTGCACGGAGTTTAGATATGACCGAAACAACAGGAGAACAGTTACAATCGATGCAGAGAACCATATAGTAGAGCAGGGGTATGATCTTGCGGGCAATGTATCATATAAAATTGACGGTAGGAACAATAAGACAATTTATACATATGATAAGTTTGACTTGTTGCGAAAAGTAGAAATATTGGAAAACGGGAAAACAGTGCCGGTTGAACTCAGCAGCTATACCTATGACGGCAATGGCAACATTTTGACCCAGACGGATGGAAAAGGGAATACCATAACTTATCAGTACAATGCCCGGAATAAACTAAGCAAAAAAACTGACGGCAGTGGAAAGGCTGAATCTTATAAATATTATGCGGATGGAAATCTCAAAGAGAAGACAGACAGGAATTCTATAATAACGTTGTATACCTATGACTGTCACGGAAGGCTTAGGGTTCAGAACAGCATTGGGGAAAATCCTGTCAAAATAAGCTATACCTACGATAACAATGGCAATGTCTTGACTGTAACAGCAGGCAATGAAGAAATAGTACGGACATATGATGAACTTGGCAGGGTTAAGACCAAGACAGTGTCCAATATAGGTGAATCGAAATATGAATATGATATAATTTATGATGAGGAAAAAGGATATCTTGCTGAAAAGTCAACTGACCCGAAAGGGAACATGACCACAAAGGTATACGACAATGCAGGAAGACTTAAGTATGTTGTTGACGGTGATGAAAAATCAACGGTATATACCGAGTACAACTATTACGCCAACGGAAATCGTGAAAGTGTTGTATATCCTAACGGTTCAAAAGAGGTATATACTTACTATAAGAATAATTTACTATGGACCTTGACAAATAAAAAAGCGAACGGCAGCGAAATGGATGTCTATACATATTATTACGACGGTGCCAACAATCAGGAACGCAAACATGAAAAAATCAATGGTGTTGATAAGGGAACCACAACATACACCTATGATTGTTTGAACAGGCTTGAAACTGTAACGGAACCCTCAGGAAGAATTACGGTGTATACTTATGACGGTGCAGGAAACAGGGAGACCGAGACCATAAAGGATGGAGCCGATACAATAGAAAAGAAATACGATTATAATGACAGTAACTGGCTATTGAGCGTAACTACTAAGGTAAACGGTACCATAACGGACGTAGTAGGCTATTCTTATGATGATAACGGTAATCAAACACAGGTATATCAAAACGGAGAGCTTATTGCTGAATATGTATATGACAGCCTGAACCAGCTTATTAAGGCAACTGTCGGTGAGAATGTGATTAACAACACCTACAACGGCGAAGGCTTGAGGGTGGCAAAGAAGGTAAACGGAAGCATTACAAGGTATCTATATGAGTACGATAAAGTTGTGCTTGAGGTAAGTGGCAGCGGAGGGCAAATAGGACGCAACATATACGGAACAAACCTTTTGATGAGGCAGGCAGATGGGTTGAACCTATATTATATGTACAACGGTCATGCCGATGTTACTGCTCTCATTGATGCAAACAACGGAAGAATCAGAGCATCGTACTATTATGATGCCTTTGGAAATATACAGGAAGAGAAGTACTATACATCAACGGGAGAAGAGACAAGCATACCAATAAACAACAGCATATTATATGCCGGTTACCAGTATGATAAGGAAACAGGATTGTACTATCTGAATGCAAGGATGTATGACCCAAAGGTAGCAAGATTCTTGCAGGAGGATACATACACTGGTGATCCGAATGATCCGCTTAGCTTGAATTTGTATACATACTGTGTTAATAATCCGTTAGTTTATTATGATCCAACGGGACACAACTATATTGAGATCTTCGGAATACCTTTTGGAAATCCATTTGAAGGTATTAAGATATTAGCTAATAAAGAGGCTCGAGAAAAAGCTTTTGAAGAAATAGATGCGTATGTGAGCGATGATATTTCTGATACAAATCAAGAGAGAATTGCCATGAGTACAGTAAAAGCAATAAAAATGTCAATAGCTGTTGCGGAAGGTGGGAAAGCTATAGTAGGAGGTATGGTTACTCCACTAGCAACATGGCTTTCGTTTGGAGGAGGAGAAATATACAATTGGGCAACAGGCGAAGATGAACTGGTTCGGGAAACTTATAGAGAATTAATGTGGCAAGAAATATATAATATAGGAAACCAAGATAGCTTGTTTAAGCCTTTAGGTAATTGGATTGGATATGCTGGAGCAGTTATATATGCAAATGTAACAGGTCAAGATGAAGAATTTAAGAAAATACTTCATGAAGAATCATTAAATGAAATATCAAGGTCTGGTGTTGCAGCAGTAGATGCATTTTTTAAGCCGATTGAAAATACATTTAACAGAAATAATGCCAGAAACTTTTTTAAGCAAACATATTATACTCCACAAGAAGAATTAAACGAATATGCTACAAATATGTTTGTGACGGGAATGATGTTATATGGAGGATATTCAAAGCTTAAATCCACTGGATTAAAAATTGACGCAAGTTACCAGTATTCAGTATCTACAAATGGTACAGTAACATTGTCACCCAAGCTTTCCTATTCATTTGTTAAAGATGCAGCAACTGCTAGAGCAACAGTTGTTGGTAATTCAACGATTGCTGCTGCTAGTTTAGTAGCTGCAGGTGGCGGAGGAAATAGTTTTAATGATAAGGGAACGCGTAGTACTGGACAGGGGAGTAATCTAAGCAATCAGACGAGAGAGCAATTGCTAAAATCAAAATCTTCATATGAAAAACTTATTCAGGAACACAAAGCAAAACTGCAGGATTACATTAATAACCCTGATGCATATGATAATTTAGGTTTGTTAAAAAATGTTTCTCCAGAGGTTAGACAAAAGATAATCGATGGTAGAATTAAAGCACTGGAGAAGCAAATCCAAAAGCAAATTGGAGAATTAGAAAAGATAATAGAATTACTAAAATAAATCGAGGTGATACATAGTGAGAATATCTATATCTATAAATGAGCTAAAAATCTTATGCCAGTTATTGTTAGATAAAGCGGAGAAAATTGGGTTCAAAGAAATTGAATTTGATGTGGATAATTACTGGTTTGTTTCGTCTGATGAAAGAGAAGTTTTCAATGAAAATTATCCAACTCTTAGTGTTGGTTCAATCACAGATGACATTCAAAGTCTAAAAAAGATATTAGATAAAACTAATCCTTCAACACCAGTAGATTTTGATAGGCTTGCAAATGTGTTAATTGCTTTAGGCGAAAAAATAAGCCGTTCTGATAAGGTTTACTAGTAAGTTAATTATACCTGACTTAGTAAGACAATACCCGGCAAGCCAATAAAACGGTAAGCCGGGTTTCTTTTTACTTATGCTTGACAAAACGTAATACATTGTGATACAATTAAACTAACAAGAAATACAG
>Ga0209508_1002186_pt1 | contig 13448 bp, 9 predicted proteins | sample AD_UKC129_MetaG_FD_184427 | JGI IMG/M metagenome (GOLD analysis project Ga0209508, IMG submission 184427) | Active sludge microbial communities of municipal wastewater-treating anaerobic digesters from Canada - AD_UKC129_MetaG (SPAdes) (version 2) | ecosystem: Engineered > Bioreactor > Anaerobic... | reverse complement strand
ACCCTCGCCCCAACTCTCTCCCAAAGGGAGAGGGAACTTTGGGATACGCTCTAAGACAAGCGACTAGGCCCATCCTGTATGAATAAAGTATAACGATTCGCGAAACGATGTGGAGAAATCACGTCCAGCCGACATCACGGGCCGTCAGTGCAAGCTGGCGGGTCGTCATACGTTGCTGGCAGTTGGAAAACCTGCGGCCAATAAAAAGCAACTCATTCTACAGCGGGAGCCCGCCACATTGAAACCCGAGACGAATTTCGATTATCAAGGGCGCTCGTCATATTTCCGAGGACACGCGCCGGACAGGTTCTCCCCAATCAAGGAAACGCTCATCGTGGGTAACCAGGATAATCTGCCGCTGGCGATGTTCCTGTAAGAAGCTTCGCAGACTGTCGCGTCGCTGGGCGTCCCACATGTGAAAGCAGTCATCCAAAAGAAGTGGCAGCACCACATCCCCAGCCAAGCGATCGAGCACCGCCCAACGGATGGCCAGGGCAAGTTGGTCCTGGGCCCCTTGGCTCAGGTGCTCACACTTCCATTGATTGTTCCCATTGCCACCCAAGCTGGGAACGCGGAATCTGACGACAAAGTTTTCATCCACCAAAAACTCTCGTTCATCCAACCCCGTCCATTTGCTCATAATGCTATTGACGCCGTGTTGGATGGCCACGCGGTGCTGGTGCGAAAACACCGAGTAAGCCTCCTCGATAAGACGCGAGGCCGTGGCAATCGCGCGGGCCCGCCCCTCGAGAATAGTTATTTCCCGTTCAACCATATTGAGTTCGTCTTGAGCCTGGGCAAGATTCACCACATTTTGCCCCTCCCAACGCGCCAACTCCCTCTCACGATCATTTCGCTGCTCGCGAATCTCTCTAAGATCGGTCTCCAGCCGGGTAAGCTCCTCCTCGAGACGTCGATATTCGTTTTCTAATCTTCGAGCATCCCAGGAGAATGCCTCTTCTGCGAGGGGGCTGTCCTGCGCCAGTTTTCGCGACTCCAGGATGATCCCCTGTAGGTCCCCCTCCGCCTGGCGATGTCGCTCTTGTAACGACTCAATGGTGTCCACGCCCACGCTGTGTAGGACAATTTCCTGCCGCTGGCGATAAGACTGCTCTTGGGCCACCAGCTTTTCGTAGTCATTCAAGAGACTGAGGCCCCTTTCGAACACGTCCGGGCCAAGTGGGGCTGAATCCGCCGCCTCGCTTTCGAGACCACACATGTCTGTCAATTCTTTGGGGATGGCCCTAACCGTAAGTTGGGCGGCCATTCGCTCTAGCTCCGCCTTCTGGTTGAGTAGCTGCCTCTTGGCATCGCATAGGCTTTTAAAGCGTCCCAGCCGCTCCAACAAAATGGGCAATTCCCGCGTTTGTGCCCAGCGAGCTATTTCCTCCCAATATTTCTCCAAGGCCCGAACGCATTTTTCATGATCCCCTTCGGCTTGGGCCACCTTTTGCTGCCATTGGGCATACTCCGGTGGCCAACACTCCGGTCGATAAATCTGCGCCGTTATCAAGCCTCCCGCAATGGCCGCGATAACTCCCACCAGTAGGCCCATGACCAGGTAGCCAAACAGACCGAGGATCAAAACGAGGACCAGCATCACTGCCGCAGCAACACCAATGACGACGGGCATCTGCCGTTTACGGTCCAGGACGGGTCGGATACTTGCCGCGCGGGACACCGCCTCGCGATGGTGTTGCTCGGCCTCGTGGCACAGCGCTAAGGCCTTCTGAATCTGCTCCACGCGCGAAGGGGCATCCGCGGGCCAATCCCAGACGTCGGCAAAACGTTCTTTGAGGACCTCCTCATTCACCACGCGCGATTGTTCGATGAGCCGTCGTGCCCTCTCTTGATACTTCCGCAAAGCCTCTGCCCAGTACTTTCGACGTTCGCTTGTGCTGTCGCGAAGAAAGGCAGGAAACCTCTGGAGCTGCTCTCTCACCTCCCGGGCTGAATCTTCCAATTTTTTCCACTGATCAAGAGCACGCGCGAGGTTTCCCGCCAATTCCTCTTTGGTGCGACGTTCAGCAGAAAGCCGGCGCGTTTTGTCCAAGATTCCCTTGTTTCGCTGTAATTCGTTGCGCTTTTCTTCCTTGGCGGCCACTTGTTCGTCCAGCCGCTGGATTTCCTCGCGAAGGCGGAGGCCTTTTTCCAGCATCTCCTTGGCCAATTCACAGTCACGCTGCAACTCGTCTCGTCGTCGCCGTAACTCATCGAGCCGACCGTCCTTGCGGGCATCCGAAGTACTTAATCCTTCTTTCTTGGAATACCGCGTGATTGCCCGATACCGCTCGAGGAGTGTTTCTAACGCCTCGTCCTTTGTGCTCTCGCCCGCCCCGGAGATTAAGGACTGCACCAATTCGCCCTCAGGCTGAGGATTGAACGGAGGCGAAAGTACGACAAGCCGCTCAAAGGCCCGGGGCGAGATGGGGGCAAATACCTCTTGCACCAAGTTCATCCACTGTTCACTGTCGGCAGTGCGGCCCCGTCGTTTGTGACGGGTGACCTGCACGGATTGCCATTCTCCCTTTTCCAGGCGGAAAAGACAAACCCGGCCCGTTCGGAAGTCCCGCTCAACCCGATAGCGGATCGGCGGCTCTGTTTCATGACGCGGCTGAAGTGCAGCGCGTTCGTACTCAATAGCGGCGGCGAACGGTTCGTCCTCTCTCGCGAACCAATTGCACTCGGGAACCCCGGCACCCCACAACACGGCTGCTACAAGCCGCAACAGTGTCGTCTTGCCGGTTTCATTGGGGGCGCAAAACACGGCCACACCTGTGGCAGGAAATTCTAAGCGGTGGTGTCCCCGCCAGGGCCCACAATTCGTGACGTCAATTGCCAAGAGTGCGATTCGCGTCATGTCTGCCCTCAATTGTTCGCCCGGTGCCAACCTAAGGCCAAAAGCCCTTCATAGAGCACGGCCATGGCCTCCGCCCGTGATACCTCTTGCCGAGATTGCCACTCCTGCCAAGATCGGACAAAATAACCGACCAAACTTTCCTCCGCGGCCATTGCCTCGATGTCGGGAGAAAGTATTTCCTCGAGTTCGTGCGCCACGACGGTACAGGAAACCCCTTTCGCTCGCAATTCATTCTGGATCTGCTCGGCAAGATCACCGTGGATAGTATTCCCCTTGAGTCGTGCCACATGGATTGGAGCGATGCCGCTACTGGCTTCCACGTTGCGGCACCGTTCGGCGATGCGCTCGACGACTTCTCGCGGCTTTTCCTCCGGCTGAAGTTCCACATCCAAGAACATCCATTGGCATCCCACCATGGGACCGGCCGAAAGGCCTTCCAGCGTGACCGTCCCGTTTCTGATCCGCACAAGCGACAATTGTCCACTGCCGGGATCGGCGATTCGCGCACCGAGGGGCGGCCCCGGATAGTGGGCCAAACACGCACCGATCCGCCACTCCCGTCGCGTGTGAAAGTGCCCCAAAGCCAGGTAGTCGTAACCGGCATTGGCAGCCTCCTGATGGGAGAGAACGAAACATCGCTCATTCCTAACAAACTCATCAGGAAAATGATCGGCGAGTGTGCTGTGGAAGAGGCCGATGAGAACACCGTTTGAATCGTCCCCACCCATCACCTGACTTCGTGACGGGAACCGAAGTCGCTGACCAGGCGACACCTTACCAGCCTGATATGCCGCTGAAACCACAGCGCACACCGAGTCCCCGAGTTGGCCTTTCCAGACAAGCTGTGGTTCGGGCGAGGTCACAAGCACACCGGGCCAGTCACCCCGGCGATAGACGCATTGCGCGTAACTGTACTCGTCGTGATTCCCTGGGACAGTCACGACGGGCACCAGTCGAGCAATCTCGGCCAGTGCCGTGCGGGCCTCGGAGACCACCTCTTGCGGCGGGTCATGCCGGTCAAAGAGATCGCCGGCAATCAGCACCAAGCCAATTCGCGATTCGTCTCGGGCAATCCAACTCGCTAGAGCATTCAGTATCCTTCGCCTTGCCCCGAGCAGCCAGGCACGCACCGCGTCGTCCAGCCGGGCCTCTGGGGATGCATCCAAGTGAAGATCGGCAAGATGGAGAATTGTGTCGCGCATTGCCCCATTTTCCTAACAGAAAAAACACACCGTCAAGCGGCACGCAATCACCTTTTAGCCCGGTCTGCCCCTAAGTTCGGATGTGTGCCCAACCCACCATCGAAGGCCCGAATGGTTCGACAGGGAGGCAGGCTTATTTCGGTTTCTTAGGCCGAGGTACCACCTGAGCACACCGTTTACACCGCGTCCGCTGGGTGTTCAATTTTGCCCCACATTTTGGGCAACGACGATTGTGCAAAATGTGGTAGAACTTGGTCCTTGGTCGTGTTCGCATAGTAAGATCGACGTTCTTTTCCGTAGAGCCTAACAAGATTCCGTCTTGGGAACATCCGCCATTCAGCACATTGGCTTGACTCGGAACACATTCAATGTAAAAGGTGTCCCGAAATGCGCCAGTGCCCTTCGGTCCGGCGAATCGACGGTCGTACATAGGCGCGTCGCAGATCACTACCCGCATACAGCAGCCTGTGGAGGTGTCAAACAACGTCGCTTTTTTTGTCATAAGGAATTGTCATTGTGAGTCGAATGAAATAAAGTAGTAAGACGTGATGTCGGTCATTGCTAACAACTAGCCAACCGGGCGGAAGTGGCCACGGTCTATTTTGCCCACCTGTTACGGTCTCACTTGCCAGAAAGGATGACACCCATGTTGCACGCAGTATCACGTCGTGACTTTTTGTATTATGGAGCAGCCACAGCCGGCACGATGGCTTTGGGAAATCGTTTCGGTTGGGCACTGGAAAACGCTGCACCGAAAATGGTTATCACCCGCTGGACCGGGCCTATGCCGCAGTCCCCGTCCGAGTTTCAACAGGCCGTCGTCAAGCTGACCGAGCAAACGGTCCAGGCAATGGGTGGTATTTCACGCTTTGTCAAACGGGGTGACGTCGTGTGGATCAAGCCGAACATCGGCTGGGACCGCACACCCGAGCTTGCCGCCAATACCAACCCGGACTTAGTGGCGACGCTGGTTCGCCTGTGCTACGAGGCCGGCGCAAAGAGGGTCAAGGTCGGCGATAACCCGTGCGATCTACCCGCCAAGTCATACGCCAGTAGTGGGATCGCCGATGCCGCCAAGAAAGCAGGAGCCGAGGTCATCTTTCTCGACCGTGAACGGTTCCGCGAAACCGACATCAAGGGTGAACGGGTTAAGAGTATCCCTGTTTATCCGGAAATCGTGGAAAGTGATGTCGTTATTAACGTCCCCATTGCCAAACACCACGTGCTGGCGACCGTCACATTGTGCATGAAAAACTACATGGGCGTGATTGAAAATCGCCGTCTCTTCCATCAAGACATCCCCACATGTTTGGCCGATATTACCCGGTTTATGCGGCCGACCTTCTGCATCCTGGATTGCACCCGGATTATGGTGAACCACGGACCAAAGGGTGGCAATTTGGCGGATGTGCAAGTCAAGCTGACGGTGGCGGCAGGGACCGACATCGTGGCCCTTGATGCCTTCGGCGCGGAGATTCTTGGCCGCCAGCCAAGTCAAATCGGCTCAATTGTTAAGGGTCAACAGGCTGGATTAGGCACCATGGACTACCGCTCGCTACAGCCCAAGGAGATCGCCCTTTCATGAAACGTCGGATCGCCCCTCGACGCTGGGTGCGGCGGGTCGTCCAGTTGGTGTTTCTGACTCTCTTTGTCGGCCTGGTTCTGGCGACGCGGCCGGTTCCGGGGCAGTTGCCCAGCGATTGGTTAAAGGTGTTTTTCTTTTTTGACCCATTGATCCTGGTCCTCACCGGGATTGCGGCTTGGGGTATTCCCACGTTGGCCTTGCTGGGGATCGTCACTCTGGTGGTAACAGCCCTCCTGGGCCGCGTCTTTTGTGGTTGGATTTGCCCCTTGGGGACCGTCCATGCTATGACGGGTTGGGCGCTGGACAAGGTTCAAAAGGCCAAACCCGGCCGCGACATTTGGTCCCCATGGCAAAAGACCAAATACTATGTGCTCATCGCGGCCTTGGTGATGGCCTTGTTCGGCGGACATTGGATCACGATCTTCGATCCTCTTGTCCTCTTTTATCGGACCCTCACCACAGCGTTGATTCCCAGCGGACAATGGGCAATCGAAAGCGGGGCAACGGCCATCTACAAGGCCAATCCACGGATCGGCTCCTTTGCCGTAACGGATCTCAGTGAGCCCGTTTACCGCTACTTTCGGGATCATGTATTCGTGATCCCAAAACAGGCATTCCTCGGCACGGGACCGATTACCCTGTTCTTTGTGGTGATTGTGGCGGCCAACGCATATCGACGCCGCTTTTGGTGTCGGTATCTGTGTCCGCTTGGGGCACTCCTGGGCTGGGCCGCCAAGTGGCCCATCCTCCGCAGGGCGGTAACGGCAGAACAGTGTAATGAGTGCGGACTGTGCACCACCGCCTGCCATGGGGCATCAGCCGTAGGACAGGGAACGGGCTGGAAGCCGAGTGAATGCTTCGTCTGTCTCAATTGTTCCACCAGTTGTCGCCGCGATGCCTGCGCCTTTACCTTGCAGCCGCTCGTCTGGAAGAAGGAGCCGCCTCTCAATCCGGTTGGGTTGACTCGCCGCGGCGTTTTTTGGGCTGGTCTTGGGGGGCTAACGAGCCTTGCCCTCTTTCGGGCGACACCGCAGGGACGGGCCTCGATCTATCATCCGCGTCTTATCCGACCGCCGGGAGCACGGCCCGAACCGGAGTTCCTCGCCCGATGCACGGCTTGCGGTATGTGCATGAAGGTCTGTCCCACAGGCGGGCTCCAACCGGCAATCACCGAGGCGGGCCTCGAGGGGATCTTTACACCCCATCTTGTACCCCTCATCGGTTATTGTGACTACACCTGCACCTTGTGTGGGCATGTCTGTCCGACGGAGGCAATCCGGCCCTTGCTGGAGGAAGAGAAACATCAGATCAAAATTGGCCTAGCCGCCTTCGACACGACCCGCTGCATCCCCTATGTTTACGGCCGAAATTGCGTGGTCTGTGAAGAGCACTGCCCCATTCCGGACAAGGCCATTTATTGCGTGCCGGTTGAAATCGAGCTGCGCGATGGCAAAAAACGAGTCATCCAGCAGCCCCGCGTGGATCCCGAAAAGTGTATTGGCTGCGGCGTGTGCGAATACGTGTGCCCCCTGGACGATGCCCCAGGAATTCGGGTCATGAGTACGAACGAGACACGACACGTTCGCCATCAGCCGATCCTTCCGGAAAGTGACGCCGAGTTCGACTTGCCTTACTAAGAGCCTATCCCAAAGTTCCCTCTTCCTCTGGGAGAGGGTAGGGATGAGGGCAAGCGATCGTCGGAGTCGATCGAAAAAACTGGCAGCGATTCGAGCCACCCTCACCCCTGGCCCCCCTCCCGTTCGACGGGAGAGGGGAGGTTGTGGGATAGGTTCTATGGCGCGCCCATTTTGCCTGGGTTGAGGAATTGGAAATTAATAGCCCCCACGACCCCACCCAAAGGGGTAACAGTGTGGTTGCCCCTTCTTTTTTTATGGCACGGGCGCACTGGTCCGCTTGTCTTACAAAAATGGACAACTTAGGGGATTGTGAAAAGATATTGGATTGAATTGCCATCATTCTTTTGTCCGGCGCGTGAGAAAAATTTTTCGTCCGGCCTGTACGAAAATCGGCGCTCTCGGGCACAGATACTGATGGAGGGATTTCGCAGCCACTCCCTTCACCCAAGACGTATTGGCTCTGCCGAAGATACATTGAAAACTCGGTCAACAAGGGACGCTGAACCATGCGGCTAACACTGCGGACGCTTTTGGCTTATTTGGACAATATTCTCGATCCCGAGGACGCGGCAGAATTGCGGCGTAAGATCGAGGAGAGCGATGTCGCCAAGGCCGTGCTACGCCGGATTCGGGAGCTCCTGCGCAAGGAGCGCCTGGGTGCGCCCGATGTTAACGACCGGCAAGAGAGCCTTGATCCCAATACGGTGGCCGAGTATCTCGACAACACCCTGCCCGCCGAGCGGGTCGCCGATTTTGAAAAGGTCTGTCTGGAATCCGACATTGAATTGGCCGAGGTCGCTGCCTGCCATCAGATTCTGGCAATGATCCTGGGTGAGCCCGCCGAGGTCGATCCTAAGACACGGGAGAAGATGTATCGTCTTCCGCAAACTTCTGCCCTTTCTGAAAAGCCGCTAGAGAAAATCGTTAAGGAATTAGTGGCAGAGCCTCCCGCTGAAGAGGCGGCACGGGCGGCTTCAACAAAACCGGAGACGGGGAAGACACCTCCCGCGGAACCCGTAACGTTCGTCTCGCCAACGCCTCATGTCCGTTCGTGGTTGCTTGGCTTGATGGTCTTGCTCGTCGTTGGTGCGATCGGGGTTGGAGCCCTGGCCCTTTATAAGACACTGCTTCCCGCGCCGGCGGGCTTGCCAGGTGGAGAAGTGGCCCAACAAACGCAGCCCGTAAAGCCCCATGTTGATCGTGGCAAGAGTGGCGTTCCCGATGGTGGCGCACCAGCGAAAGAACCGCGGGGCTCAGTCGAGGGAGCAACCCCCGAAAGTCCTCCCGGCACACCTGAAGCCCAGCAACAGACAGCCCCGTCTACCGAAACGGCTCCAACCTCGTCACCTCCGGCGCCCCCAAAGGCAGATGCAGCAGAAGCCGTGGCGCAGAAACCATCTGAACAACCGCCCAAAACTCCCGAGGATGAAAGCATGGTGCCACCCATGGAAGAGTCCCCGGCGCCGCCTGTGGCAGAACAAGCCCCCGATGCCTTAGCGGCTGTCACTCCCCAGCGGGGTCTTCCCGCCCCGGCGGAAATGCTCCCCTCGTCCCCCGAAATCCGCGAGGTAGCCCCGCTGCCTCCGGAACCAATCGGGCAAATCGTTGAAGATCCCAAGATACCCCCGATTCTCTTTCGGGTGCATCCAGACGGTGCGTTACTTCATCGCGTTACTCTGGAAGAACCCTTACGGACTAGCGACGTGTTTTTTGTCCCACCCAGGTATCGCAGCACCATTCGTTTGGCGGACAGCGTGGACGTCCTTTGTGTCGGACCTGTCTTTTGGGAACTTTTGCCCATGGATGCCAACGGGCAACTGGGGATTGGCATCACCTTTGGGCAGATGATTTTGACATCGCGGCAGGCCGATCCCACCACGCTTCGGCTGAAATGCGGGAATATCGAAGGCCGTATCGAATTTGGCGACGCGCAGTCCCAGGTGGCCATTGCGGTATCCCGACAGCCTGTGTGTCCCGGCGACCCCGAGACCCAGCCGGTGCCCTGGATCGTCGATATGTTTTCGCTCGGTGGCACGGCGCGGTGGTTTGACGCGGAGCATCCCCGGCCCCTTGTGCTTCGTGCCCCGGTTCAAATGCGACTTAGCGAAGCGGAATTGGCCGCGACCCCGATGACCGATCAACCCGAATGGATCAAGCCGCGCGTCACCACGGCGACCATCCTCGAAGAGCGGGCCATGGCGGTTTTAGAACAGGCCCTGCGAGATCGGGAAAAGGACCCACTACTTGTGCTTCGGGAACAATCCGCTAATCGCCAGCGGGAAGTGGCGTGGCTCGCCCAGCGAGCCCTCGCTTTTGCGGGCGAAGCGGATGTCATCTGGCGGGTTTTGGAGGATCTTGAGTACCGACCCGTATGGACGGAGGCCGTAGCCGTTCTGAGGGAATTGGTCCGCATATCGCCCCGGCACGCGGCTGCGGTGCGGGCTGCCGCCGAAAAAACTTTGGGCATGAGCGGCACGCTTGCCTACACGCTCTTATGGAAGTATCCCGACACCGGGATCACCAAGAGCCAAGCGGAAGAATTGGTGCAGCAGCTTGAACACAATAACTTGGCCGTTCGCGTCGTCGCTTTTTGGACGCTTCGGCATATCACAGGAATGACGCTAAACTACGAACCGCATTCCCTTCCAAACGATCGCACTAGGGCCGTGCAATTATGGCGAGAACGGCTAACGAAAGGCTCTGTGCGAGGTGTTGCAGACGAGCGGCCCAACCTGTGATCGGCGTCACTCAAGCGGGGAGCGCGTCTTTGGCATGAGCCGCAATGTCCTCGGCGGTGACGGCTACAATGGCGATCCGATGCCGCAAAGCAATGGACAGGACCGCATCGGGATCGAGAAAGATCGTTTTTCCCGCCTCAACGGCCAATACGGAACCTTTTCCTGAGGCAATATTTTCCAAGGTGCGGACGCCCACTGTGGGAACATCAAATCGCATGTCTTGCTGCGGCTTGGCCACCTTGACGACGGTAAATCCCCCCACAGGACAAAGCTCACCGGCCCGCCGAAGACAAGGATCCGTGCCTTCGATGGCTTCCACGGCCAACACGGTTTGGTCCTTGACCACCACAGTCTGACCGATATCGAGGCGCCCCATTTCCTTGGCTACCCGCCAGCCGAAGCAGATATCGGCCCATTGCCGCGGCGTTGGTGCTTGGGGTGTGATCTGACCGGGCGAAATGAGGATTTCGGGGAGGTAATCCGTAGCCGGTCGAATGCGGATACCTGCCAGTTCAAAGGCGTTACATACTGTCGTCAGTAGCGTATCGTCCCGATTGTCGCGGACATGGTGAAGGAAGTGTGGGGCAAACGTGCGAAACCCTACCCAATCAGGCCAGTGATGGAAGACCATCCATGGTTGGAGAAGTGTCACCTTGTGGATTTTGCCCACCAGCGTCGCTTCTTCGACACCCCAACGTCGGAATAGGCGAATCGCACGGCCCAGTTGGCCCAGTCCTAGCCAGACGATTCGTTCAGCATAATCGGCAAGGGCAGGGTCAGCGTGATCCCGAACGGCCAGGCAATAGACCGGTCGCCCCTGCTCGGACAGTCGCTGGGCCAGAAGAACGGGGTAGCGTCCCCAGCCTGCAATCAATCCCAAGGGTTTCTGCGAAACATGCCTCGATTGCGACACGGGATCAATAAGATCGTTGAGGGGAAGACTCATGAGACGTCACCTGTCACGCGGCTTCCCGCGAGGATTCCAACGATTCCAGGCGGGCGGTCAGCTGACGTACAACTTCCTGCAATTCTTTGAGTTGTTTTCGCATTTCCGGAAGTTTGGTGAAGGCCGCCTGCTTGAGCATTTGCTCCCGCTCGGGCGTTGCAGGAATGCCCACGAACCGAGCACCCGGCGGTATATCGTTGATCACCCCCGACATGGCGCCCAGCACGGCGCGCTCTCCAATGTGCACATGGTCCCGCACACCGACTTGTCCGGCCATCACCACGTAGTCCCCTGTGGTCGTGCTGCCGGCGATCCCCACCTGAGCACATAGGATGTTGTGCCGTCCGATTTGGCAGTTGTGCGCAATCACCACGAGGTTATCGATCTTACTCCCCTGGCCGATCCGTGTTGAACCATAAGTTCCGCGATCGACCGTCGTATTCGCCCCGATCTCCACTTCATCTTCAAGGATCACATTGCCCAATTGGGCCTGGAGCACATATCGCCCGGACTCCAAACGGTAACCGAAGCCGTAGGCCCCGATGACGGCCCCCGCGTGGATGATGCACCGGTCGCCAACAATTGTGTCTTCGTAGAGAACGACGTTAGGAAAGATCGTCACATCGCGACCGATCTTGCAGCCCGACAGAATATGCACCCCACCATAGATGGTCGTTCCCGAACCGATTTCAACGTCATCGCCAATGACGGAGAATGGACCGATTTCCACGTCGTCGGCAATCTTGGCGGACGGGCTGATGATCGCCTGGTGGTGAATCCCTTTTCGTGTGAGCTGTCGAGGTGGCCGGAACCAGCGGACAATCAGGCCAAAGGCCTTATGAACGTCATCCACCCTAATGACGGGAAAGTTCGCCCGCGTAACACTGCGGGGAACCACGGCGGCGCCTATTTGACCTGGCGAAATCTTGGCGACCTTCTCTGGTTTTTCGATTAAGGTAATATCCGTTGGCCCGGCCTCTCCCAACGGCTTCGCCTGGCAAATCACCAGATGAGCCGGCCCATCGAGTTCCCCCCCAACAAGGTCCGAAAGCTCCCCCAGAGTGATCGGCATGCGGGATTCCTTTCCATTAATGGGCGACAAATCATCCTTCTCAATGTCGGCAATCGGGCCAGCATGTGGATATTATGCTAACCTTTACCCCGGCCTCCATGCAAGATCAAAGCTAGCTGCCAGAATGCCCGCATGCCAATATTCTCCTTGCCCCAAAATGGGGAACCGCAGAAAGAACCTTCACGCCCCCTTGAATGATCGTCCGTAGGGGCCACGCCACACCGGGATGATTACTGGGGGAGGCCGTCGCCGGAAATGAGAAATTACCTCTGGGCCTTCTCCTGCTCGAAGATCTCTTGGTCCTCAGCCTGAATGGCCGATTTGACCTCTTCCGTCAGGGCAGGAGGCTCGGGAGGTGTCCGCTTGCAGCCAGGCTGGATGGAACACACACCAAGGCAAACAAAAAACAACGCGACAGACAGCCACTTCCCAAGAAATTGCCTCACTCTTTCGTCTCCTCACAATCGAGCATGCTGTGAGCTAGTAAGGTGAATATTGCCAATAACGTCAGAATTCAGTAGGTTACCGCCGCATCGGCCAAGAACCTTCTTCAGCGGTGGGCATTAGGGGCGCCGTCAAAATCGTGTTTTCTGCCAAGAGATCGCCCGCAGCACAGGTGGTTAAAGCGACTCGCGCGGGAACATCGGGTGACGCGCTGCGGGCGATCCTTGGCATGGCGGGTAACAGAGACTCTGCTTTTCAAAAGTTGTCAACGGTTTCACCGTCGTCAGTGAGACTTAGCCGCCGAAACGTATCGGCGTTGACGGTGAAAGAAATGAAGCGGACACCACCATCTACCATACAGGCGTTCATACCCCCGGGATGGGACGATCCGAAGAAGGGGTGCCACTGCCCCCATGTCCGCCCACCCAAGTCTTTGATCGTTGTCCAGCCACTGCCCGGATTGTACGGCGCCGTGTTATCTGGGATTGGCGGAAGCCCATATTCGGTGCCGTTGTTAAGTCGTCCGGCGCCAAAGCGAATAATATCCTCATCCCAGCCGGCGTTGTTCCAACGTTCGTTGTCGCCACCATCCGACCCAAATGATTTAGGATGGAGAGCCTTTTCAGCCACCAAAATCGTGTTGGAAGAACCATCCCTGATTAGTTCGATCCGCGTCCTATTGCGATCGGTCTGAATAATCGGGCCACGCAGACCACCGCTTGGCGTGTCCCGGATATCGCCTTCGCCTCGCTGTCCAGCATTCCCGGCATAGTCCGACCGGTAAAACTTTCCGCTACCGTAGGGTTCGGGAAGGCGTCGCGAAGGGCAATAATAGGTGGTCACAAACTTTTGTGCGACGATATCCTCTTTAGAGTTTTGGCCAGATCCCGGCGTCGGGGGATCATCCGCATCGGTCGCCAAATCATAGAGTCCCCGCTGTTCGATAAACGGCAGGATGTGATAC
>Ga0209508_1002184_pt1 | contig 13456 bp, 9 predicted proteins | sample AD_UKC129_MetaG_FD_184427 | JGI IMG/M metagenome (GOLD analysis project Ga0209508, IMG submission 184427) | Active sludge microbial communities of municipal wastewater-treating anaerobic digesters from Canada - AD_UKC129_MetaG (SPAdes) (version 2) | ecosystem: Engineered > Bioreactor > Anaerobic... | reverse complement strand
ACCTTCGGACAGTACTAAGAGCCTATCCCAAAATGCCGGCGGCGCGGAAAGTGATCCACGCGCAGGCGAAATGAAGGAGGGCAAGGTAGTTTTCCACCTTCTTTTCCCAGCGAATCAGAAGCCTGCGAAATCGATTAAGCCAGGATTGCGTCCGCTCGACCACCCAACGCCGCGCACGGTAGCCAGGAATCTCCTTCCCCTCGCATTCCTCCTCGCCTCGCGACTTGATGTGGGCCGTATAACCCCAGTCGTGGAGCAACTGTCGCACGTCAGGATAGTCATATCCCTTGTCGGCACATAGGTTCTGTTTCTTGCGAGGCGTGGGTTTGGGTCGCTCCACCGGAACACTCTCCAACGTCTCCTTAACCAACCGCTTGTCGTGCGTGTTGGCACCACCGACCGCCACCCCCAGGGGGACACCGGCGCCATCGGTAAGCACGGATCGCTTCGTGCCCGACTTGGCCCGATCCGTGGGATTCGGCCCCGTTTTTTCCCCCTCCCAGCGGGGCCTTGCTCGTCGCCCCGTCGAGACACTGCCATTCCCACTGGATGCCCCGCAACTCATCGTACTCCTCCAGTGCTATCTTCCAGAGACGAGCAAACACCCCACACGCCACAAGCTTCTGAAAGTAACGGTGCAAACTACTGCCGGAACCAAACTCGCGGGGCGCCGCTTTCCACTGGCAGCCTGTACGCAGCACATAGAAAATCCCATCGATCACTTGTCGCCATGCCAATGGCTTACGCCCCGGATACCGGCGTCGTCGCTTCCGTACCGGAAGCAGAGGTTCCATGCGCTTCCACAAAGCATCGGGAATTCTCCAATTCGCCGAGATTCGCTCCGCTCTTGCACCCATCCCAGACCTCCTTGCCTTACCTAACTACCACTGCGTCTGATAGTATAACCCAAAGTCCTCCTTCCGTAAACGTCATTTTGGGATAGGCTCTAAGCCCCGGCGAGAAACTTTCACTGGCGTATAATTGAATTAGCCCTCCGAAAGGACACGTTCATGATGAACATGAAGAACCTCCTTGTCGCGCTGATATTCATCTGCTTGCCTAATTGCGCCCTTGCGGAGAATTGGGCGACCAAAATGTTTGAAACCCTCGAGCATGACTTTGGAGTGGTTGCTCGCGGGGCCAAAGCGGAGTACCGCTTCGTTTTCAAGAATCTCTACATGGAGGACGTCCACGTCCAGAGTGCCCGATCCTCGTGTGGCTGCACGTTGGTCCGTGTCGAGAATCCTTCTCTCAAGACTTACGAGACCGGCGCCATTGTGGCAACCGTCAACTCCCGAGCGTTCGTTGGGGCCCGTGGTGCTACGATCACTGTTGTTTTTGACCAACCCTACTATGCGGAAGTTCAACTGCGGGTCAGGAGCTACATCCGGAGCGATATTGTTTTTGACCCGGAATCGGTCAATTTTGGAACCATTGACTGTGGAAGTCCCGCCGAGCGGACCATCACCATCAGGTACTCTGGAAGCCGAAGTTGGCGGATCACCGATGTCGTTTCGCCATTACCATATTTGACGGCTATACTGTCCGAACCATCGATTCTTGGTTCGGAGACAGTTTATCGTCTCACCGTGAAGTTGGCAGAAGAGGCACCGCCGGGTACGCTGGCCGACCACCTGATTCTGAAGACAAACGATCGGACGTCAGATGCGGTCCCCTTGCGAGTTGAAGGGACCATTGTCTCGCCCATTTCTGTGACACCCAGCACCCTCTTTCTCGGACGAATGAAACCCGGCGAAAAAGTCAGCAAACAACTGGTTGTGCGTTCAAAACAACCGATTCGCATTTCGAAGGTCGATTGCGAACCATGCAACGGCGTCTTGGAGGCCGATCTCTCACGTGCCGGCAATCCGGCCACCGTGCATGTCATCCCTATCACATATACCGCCGGTGAGGAGTTGGGCCAGATTGTGGCCAACATCCGGATTCATACGGACGCCCCCTCCGTTAATGAATCCCCACTCCTGGCAAGGGCCGTCGCCGTGGTCCAAAAGTAGTGATTCGCTTTAAACCTATTTCCAGACTTGGACCCAATCCCGGGCAGGGATGTCGTGCTGGACGCCATTGAATTCCACGCGGATTGCTTGATCGTTAAAGTTCTCTAGCACATAGCTACCGTCGTCAAAGATGTAAACGCCCAGCTTATTCGGTCCACGAACCGTTATCGACCAAGGGCCTAACATCGCTTGGCGAAGTTGGTTGACTTCGTCCTCCGAGAACTTCAATAAGCGGTGCGGATCCCCTTGAACCTGCAACACGTGGACGTTCGACTTTTTGAGCAGCTCTTGGTTTTTCAGTTGCCTTGCCAGACCATCTGTCAAAAGGATAGGGACACCGCGCTCAACAAGTCGGGATAGTTCCACCTCAAATCGCGGGTCGGTCAGCGCGTGAACTGAGAAAAACGCTGCCTTGGCCTCCCTGGGAAACTCGTGGCACGGGACGAGGGGCAATCCCAGCATTCCCACAAAATCGAAAACGTAGGCTTCTTTGCCAGGTGAACTATGAGGCGGCTTGTAGGCCGCGATGCCTATGATCGAGCGGCGACGCACTTGCTCTGCTGTACGGAGGAGGTCCGGGATATGCTGTCGTAACACCTCGACATTTCGGGGACCTGTATCCCGCTGAAGGGCCCCGTAACAGAAAAGCATCGACTCCTTTGCCCCCGCCAAGACGGTTTGTCGAGCTTGCTCCAAATACGTATGTTCCGTCGTCCCGAAAGGATCAAACCATCCGCCACCACACTTCTCGCCACCGATACCGCCCAACCACCGCATGATAAAATAGGCCTCATACTGGACCTTGCGTCCCCACCGTGGATTGTCGTAGTCCCGAGTTTCTGTACCAACCCAAATGAGGTCAAAATCGGCCGTTTGCCTTACCACGTCGTAACCGCGCTCATGAAATTGATCGTACCACTGGGGATACTTGATAATTATCCGAACGTTGGGATTGACGCTTCGGGACGCTTCTAAAATAAGCTGGCGCGATACCTGGACCATCAATTCGCAGCGGTAAGCCGACCATGTGTCAGAATCCACGGGAAATGACCGCTCGCCTATGTTAACCGTCCGACTCTTTCGAGCAGCGTCACATTCTGCACACTGACAATCGCAAAAGAGAAAATCATCAATCATAATCTCATCGAAGAGCGACGCCGTGTATTTGAAGATTTCGGCCAGTTTATCCTGGGTGGCTCGGTCAGTGTAACAGGAAATGATCTGCCAACCCGTGGAAGGCTTTCCCACGTTTGTTGTCGTCACGCACCCGGAGACATCAAATCCGGCAGCACGGAAGACATGACTCGCTTGAGCCAACAGGTCTTTGGGTACCAAGTAACCATCACGGAATGATTCAATGAAGACCCGCGTAACGCCGGTCTGGCGGCACCATGCGATGGCCGACTGACGCCCCTCATCAGTTGCCAAATAATCGCGGACATTTTGTGCCGTGAAGAACGTGGAGAACCGATGAATCGCGGCTTTATCCCGACATAATTGCCAAAGATTGTCAGCTTTGCCTTGGGCAAAGGCCCTTGTGGCGGAGACGACCACGGTAACCGTAACGAGAAACGATACCAACACTCCTTGACCAATTACCGACTGGACGCGCTTGTTTGCCCTGGAACACCACATGAAACACCTCCCGGCCTGTCGTAGGTTAAAAGCAGGGGATATTCCTCCCTGAGGTTAGTCACCAAACCGCGGACTGCGTGAGCCATCCTAACTGCTTCGCATCGAAAGAAATGGATGGCTCATCGCCCGAGACCCGCACCATCTGCCTATTCTCTCGCGTTATCTGGCATAATGAATGTTTAGCGATATGGGCTAAGATTGTAAATGGGCTAGCCAACACGCATGATGGCTCGGCCATATCGATACCGCCTCTTGGTGGAGACGAAATATGGGAAAGAAAAACGGGAAAAAACATCATTTCGTAGCAGTGGATGTCGGGGCAACGAAGATCTTGGCCGTTGTGTGCGACCCTTGCGGCGTGATCCGCAGCCGAGATCGTCGGGAAACGCCTCGCAGCGGCAAGCCCGAAGATGTCATTGCCTCCATCGAAAGCGCGATTGATACCGTTGTGAGAAAATCGGACCTCTACTTTTCAGAGATATCCGCGATTGGCGTGGCCATCCCCGGTGTGGTGAATCCCAAACGTGGCGAAATCCTACGGACACCCAATAGTTGTCTTTCCGGTGTGTCGCTGGAACCGCATCTCACTGCGAAATTCGGCAAGAGGGTCGTTCTGGGTAACGACTGCAATTTCGGCACTTTGGGCGAGGCTTGGCTGGGTGCAGGCCGCGAAGCCAGTAGTGTGTTTGGAATCTTCGTGGGAACCGGGATTGGCTCAGGATTTGTTCGCAAGCGCAAATTGTGGCGGGGCGCCCGTGAGGTGGCAGGCGAGATCGGGCATATCGTCATGGGGATGGGTGGTCCCGTGTGCGGTTGTGGTAACCGTGGCTGTTTTGAGGCCCTCGCTGGACGAAATGCCATTGAAAGGGAGATTCGAGAGGCCGTCGCGCGTGGCGAATCAACCATCCTTACCGACCTTCTCCAGGGCGATCTCAGCGTCATTAAGAGCCGCGTTTTGCGGATGGCTTTGGATCAAAAAGACCCACTGGTGACAAGAGTCATCTCGCGTGCTTCCGAAGTGATCGGGTACGCCTGCCTGACCGTGAGACATCTTTTGGATCCCGAATGGATCGTTCTGGGAGGGGGAGTGGTCGAGGCCTGCGGGGATTACATGTGGGAGACCATCAAGCGAATTATTGATGCTGATCAACTGCCGGGTGCCCAGCAACGTGGGGGTATTTGCCTTTCCGCGCTGGGCGACGACGCCGTTGTGTTGGGCGGGGTTGTGGCTGCCGCCAGGGCCGTGGGATGTAATGTCTTCAAGTTGGTGAGAAATGTGGAATATCCACAAGTCAAAATGACCTCTCGCGATACGCTTAAAGTCGATAAAAAGACATTCACAAATGATGTGGTGATTCTGAGTGATGGCCGAGTGAAGAAATGGCCGCCCGAGAAGAAAGGCGACAGACCCAATAGCGGATCGTCAACGGCAGATCTTGCCGAAACTCTTTGTCGTGGCGGTACCGAGCTCGTGATCCTTGGAACAGGGCCCGATGGCGACACGTGGGATGTCACACCATTCTTCCAATATTTTGAAAAGCGGCGTATCAGCGTGCTTGCCCTTCCTACGGCCCAGGCCGTGGGTTCCTATCAGCGATCAAAGTCTCGAAAGACCGCCTTTTTCCGATTGGGTGGTGCGACGCCTTCCACTTCCGAAAACCGCACGTAATTGATCGGACTATCTCGATTTGGTATCAGATTGCCTTTGCTCTTCGGCGGCGCGGTCACTTTTCAGTGGACGGTACCGCAATTCCCGCGGCGAAGCCCGGCTCACCTCCACGATTTGACGATACAAGACCTCTTGCGCGCGAACCCTCGGGCCATGGCCTGAGACGCGACGGTAAGTACCATCCGGAAGTAACTCCCACGCTTTGACATTGTCGGCAAAATAGGTATGCAAGATCTCGATCAGTCGCCGTTGTAACCTGGGATCGACTACCGGAAACACAAGCTCCAGGCGCCTTTCGAGGTTTCGCTCCATCCAGTCCGCGCTCGAGAGATACACTTCTTCGTTGCCACCATTGGCAAAGTAAAAGATTCGGGCATGTTCCAGGAACCGATCCACGATCGAACGAACCTCAATGTTTTCGGAAACTCCCTTGATACCGGGACGAAGGCAGCAAATCCCGCGAATGTTGAGTTTAATTTTTACCCCTGCCTGACTGGCCCGGTACAGTGCCACACAGATATCTTTGTCCTGGAGTGAATTGACTTTTGCCATGATCAGGCCGGGATGATCGGCGGTCGCCACTTCGGCCTCTCGTTCGATGAGACTAATGAACCGTTCCTTGAGTTGGCCTGGTTCTACCGTGAGCCGCTGCCATCCCACGGCTTCTGAGTATCCTGTGAGAAGGTTAAAAAAGCTGGAGATGTCCGCTGTGATCTCCGGGTGACACGTCATTAGTCCGATGTCCGAGTAGATGCGGGCTGTCTTGTCGTTGTAGTTACCCGTGCTGAGATGTACATAGCGCCGGATTCGGCCATGTTCCCTTCTTACGACGAGTGCGGCCTTAGCATGGGTTTTGAGCCCCGCCACTCCATAAATGACATGGCACCCCGCATCCTCCAAACGACGGGCCCATTGGACGTTGCGCTCTTCGTCAAAACGGGCCTTCACTTCCACCAGCACGGTCACTTCCTTGCCGTTGCGACCCGCATGTTCCAGGGCCTCCACAATTGGCGAATCACCACTGGTTCGATAGAGTGTCTGCTTAATCGCAAGGACACTGGGATCCGTAGCCGCTTGTTTGACAAATTCGATGACAGGTGAAAACGTCTCGTATGGGTGGAAGAGCATCACATCGTGATCCGTGATCGCATCCCAGAGGTCGTCCCAGCCCTGCAGATCACGCACAGGTTGGGGTGGCCATTCTGGTTCCCGCAGATGGTCAAACCCCGGCAGATTGACAATCTCGTAGAGGGAACTAGTCCCCATGAACCCATCAACCAGGTAAACGTCGTTCTCCTCCAACTGGAGTGAACTGACGAGAAAATCATAAAGCCGCTGATCCACTGGTGGGCGAATTTCCAACCGCACCGCGGCTCGCCGGCGCCGAGCAAGAACCGCTTCCTCGACCGTATTGAGCAAGTCGCTGGCGTCATCATCCTGGATGGAGACATCAGCATCCCGCGTGATACGAAAAGGTGAAACATGGGCTATTCGGTAACCCCTAAAGAGCTCGCCGACAAACGCCGCAATCACATCTTCGACCAAGGCAAATCGTTGTTTTCCTTCTGACGGTAACGCAACAAAACGCGGCGTCTTCTGCGGCACCGGCACGACCGCGATCTTCACCTCGTCCTTTTTATGTTGCGTTGGCAGCAAGACAATCCCGAGATGGATCTGAAGACCCGCCAAGGCGGGAGCCGGAACAAGATCGCTCATGGCCAAGGGTGTCAGCGTCGGCGTCAGTTCACGGTCGAAGTAGGCCCGCAATTGCCGACGATCATTGTCTGACCACTCCTCGGGTGCGAGAACCTGGATTCCTTTTTCGTTTAATTTGCCAAACACCTCACGAATACCCCGCCCGTGATCCGCAACCATCTTGTGGACCCGCGCACCAATAGCCGCCAACTGCTCGTCCGGTGTCATTCCTGCCACATCACGACGCGTCTTGCCAGCCTTTTTCAACTGTTTGAGACTAGCCACCCGGATCATGAAGAACTCGTCGAGGTTCGTCCCCACAATCGCTAGGAACTTGAGGCGATCAAGAAGCGGGACACTATCCGAGAGGCCTTCCTGCAGGACTCGCTCGTTAAATTCCAACCAGCTAAGTTCCCGGTTGATGAACAATTCAGGATTCGATGATAAGGTATGTTTTTTCATTCTTATCCTTTTTTTACCCATTTCGATCTGCAAAAAGGAAACTTTTTTGCTAAGAGCTTATCCCAAAAAAGCCCCCTCTCCCTAGGGGAGAGGGCTAGGGTGAGGGCAGGCGAACGTCAGAATCGATTGAGAAAACCGGCAGCGATTTGAGCCACCCTCACCCCCGACCCCTCTCTCGCTGGACGAGAGAGGGGAGACTATGGGATAGGCTTTAAGCCAAGGCCTATACAACAAATTACTTCGTTGAGATCGAACGTCATTCTTGCAGTCGAACTTTCATACCATAGACATCTTCAAACATGTCACTTTTGACAGCAATGGCCCGCTTCTGAAAAACGAGATTCTCGATGTTGTGTAGCGTAATGATCAATTCGTCGGCCTCGTGATGGAACTCGACATCCTCCGCTTGACGAACATTTCCGCGCGCCAGGGCATCAGCGATGCGCAAAATCGCCGCCAACTTGTTCACAATGACGCGTTGTTCCCGGGAAAGCGCCATGTAATCGAGGTGGGACGGCTTGGGTGGACTGCGGCGATGGTAACGCGCCACATGGGCAACAATTTGCGTCTCAAGACGATTTAGACCAAAAATCTCGGTATTGGAGATAATGTAATAACTGTGTTTGTGATGGGCACTGGCGCTGATGAAACCGCCAATTTCATGAAGCAAGGCAGCCACTTGAAGAAGCAGACGTTGCCGAGGTCCCAGGCCATGGTCGGCAACCAGGAAATCGAACAGTTTGATCGCGATGCCCGCAACCAGACGGGCATGATCGAGGTCCACCCGATAGCGCTGACCGACCGCCTCCGCCGCCCGAACAATCCCCTCTTGAAGGGCGTTGTCCTTCCGGCCTGTCGCCTCTCGGGCCAGTTCCAGAAGTAACCCATCTCGCATCGAGACCTGCGACACAATGACTCTTTCCGCTGAGGTGCGACACAGCAGTTCCCAATATGTCATAAGAGCGGGTAGCAATGTCTCGGCGTCGATAAACGGCAGATTGTATTTGTGGGCAAGCTGATTGGGAGTATGACGGCTACACTGCCGAAGTAGCGAACGGAACTGGTCCTTTTCCACTACGAAGAGCTTCTCCGAACGCGTGGGGTGACCCACTACTCTCGCTGCAAAGCGAACATCTCCACCTACTGCCACAAAGGTGTCGCAATCTTGAAGGGTCAGACTGCGTTCGACATTGGCGATTTGCGTGCGAATATGTTGCTGCAAAACCTCGGCAACACGTTCGGGAGGCTCCGATTGTAAAGACAACATTTCGAGAATTCGTACCGAGCCGAATCTTAAGCCGATGGAATTGACAATCTCACCCTCCTGGAGCATCGTCAGGATCGTGCTCCCGCCGCCGACATCCACAATGAGGGTTTTCCCTTGGTTGACTTCTGGGAGGTCTTCTACCACTTCGCGAACAGCGGCCACGGTCAGTCGCCCCTCTTCCGCGATTCCGATGATCTCTACATTCAACCGGCAAGCCAGATAAATGCGATCCAGCACATTGTCGGCATTTGCGGCGTCACGTAGCGAACTGGTAGCTACCGCCCTTACTTGCTGCACCCCGTAGCTATTCATAACCGCTTGATAGTCGCGGAGGATAGCCACCACCGATCTCATACTTTGGGCACCAATTCTCCCACGTGAAAAGGTATCCTTCCCCAGCCTGATGGGTCGCTGCAACCGTTCCAGGACCTCAAACTCCCCGGAAGGAAAAACCTGGGCGATCACCATGCGAATTGCATTCGTCCCGATGTCGATCACCGCCACCGGGTGGACGGTGTCTTCGCCCTCGTTTGTCGTCATGTGACTATCAACAAGGTCCGACATAACAACGATTTTTCATACAAACGTTTTTTCGGTTGGCTTTTCTAATTCGCGACAAGCCATTGAGAAAACCTGCTCAAAAAGTGACATTCACTTCTTCAGGGATGTTGGGTCTTCACATCCGGGTGGTCCTCACGGTTTCTCGCACCATCCGCATACTTTGCATTGTCCTCCGAGATGGCTTGAAAACCAGAGGCCTGAAGCCGTTGCCACAATCCCTGAATCTTTTCATCATGCCACAAATTCTGGAGCTGACGGAACCGGACCTCGCGAAGTTCCTGGTACTTGTTTTGCAAAAAAACCAGGCCCGGCATAAAACGATCGGGATTAAGCCACCTTGGGCCATCAAATTTCCCGCCAGAAATCATATCTAGCACTTGACGGATTCGCTCAACCCACACGTCGTAATCGTGGATTTCGCCCAGATGTGACTGAAGACTGCGAAGCGCTTCAATGGTCACTTCCCCAATCACACCCAGGCACGGGGCCAGTGCCTCCATCGAGTACCGTAGTTTCTTTGCCGCGATCCGCATGGCGTGGTGACCTTCAATATCCTGCGGATCCTCGAGCGACTGGGCCGTTCGCAAAAGGTCCGCCAATCGCTCCGACAGAAGCTTGCGATGCTGTTTCGTGATCGACACGGGCAATCCCCCCTGCGAGGAACCCGCGGCTACCATCTCTCGGGACTGCCTTTTGATCCATTGGCCCATTTCTAGGATCGCTGCCTTCCTGCGGAATTTGCGAATCGCTCGAATCAACTCAGGCTGCTTTCGATGCCGCTGTTCCTCGAGGTGTGCGAGCCAAAAGGCGAGACCGTGGAGAATATTCTCCTCCCTCACCTGACCCATCTGGCCCAGCATGGAGGCGATTTCTACGTCCAGATCACGGGCAGCACCAAAAACACGCCCTAACTTTCGGAAAACCTTGCGCCAGCGCCTGGTTGTTCTCTTGCCGATATCGTTTCGAAATACTCGGAGGGCTGCCCGTAACCGCCGACAGGCAACCCGTGTTTGATGAACAGCCTCGGGGTCCTTGGCCGAAGGCACACCCCGCAGGGCCCTCGAAAGTCTGCGCAGGTGCCGTCGAAGATATGGCACTGCCACCTGCGATACGAGCAAACGGTGAGTTCGGTCCATGCTGAGTGAAACCTTCAGATAGGAACCCGCGAAAATCCACCGCTTTTATCAGGCTGCCGGCAGCCAGTTCGGCCACCCGTCCATTCTATCCTCGCGGAGTTCTGTTGTTTCTTCGACATACCGAATTTGACCAGATCATCCCTGCAAAAAGAGATAAGCGAAGGCCCAGAAATCCGAAGAGGCAAGATTTTCCAAATATGTACCTTTTGCTTAAAGGGAAAGCTTTCTTAATGCTGCCATCACCCGCCCAGCCTGGTCATGGCCGAACCAGCGGGCCATATCCCCTTTCTATCAGTCCCGACCGATCCTATCCATATTGCCTATTTTGTCGGCACGAACGTCAAAGATCGTACAACGCGTCGCTTACCCGAAGTGTAGCTTTTAGAGTCCTCGCCCGAGATTGCGACAATTGACAAAAAGCTTATGGCTCTGGGCATAAGTGCGACACTCTTTTACCCGGAACTTCGCCAATCCATTAAGCAGTCCCCTCTCGCCTATCTGCGTGCTTTTCTCGTCTTTAGAGTCTACCAAAAAGTCCCCCTCTCCCTCCGGGAGAGGGTTGGGGTGAGGGCAACCGAACGTCGCAATCAATTGAGAAAACCGGCAGCGATTCGAGCCACCCTCACCCCCGACCCCTCTCCCACCGAACGGTTGAGGGGAGATTACGGGATAGGCTCTTTGTCTTCCCGCCAGGTCTTCTAGAATCTCAAGTTCTTGTGCAGAAATTGAAAAGTTCCGACTCCGTGAATCTCATGGGGTCCGGCGAACCATTCGATTTCCGTCCTATCCCCTATCTTCAAGAGTGCGTTGTAAAGAAAACGGACCTTAGCATACTCGTAGGCAACCGTTTCGTCGGGGGCCACACCGTCAAAGTGGCCGCGCTCGACCATAAACGGCCGCGGTGCGATCAGCGTAGCCATCTCCGCATAATTAAACGTCTCGCCCAATGCGAACTCAAAAATCTCGTACTCGCCCGTCCAGACGTAACTATATCGGCTTTTCGTCGATGCGTTCTTCCAGACCCATTCGTTGAAATCGGCCGAGCAAATTACGGCACAATACTGCGGTACCAAGGGCGGCACGCGCATGGCCGTCTTGCCCCCGTAGGATAACCCATAGAATGCAATGCGGCCTGGATCGACAAACTCCAACGTGCTCAACCAATTCACAATTTGCTGATGTTGGGGCACGATGATAGAAAACAATGTTTTTCCCAGGGGGTTGGCTTTCCTTTGCAGCGTGCGAAAACGATCCCCGAAGATATACGGGTTTTGCGGCGCAAAAACGACAAATCCCTCATCAGCGAGGCGCGCGGCAAAATTGTGATACGCGCGGTGATCGCCTTCGATGGTCTCTTGGGGGCGACCCTCCAATCCGTGCTGGCAAACCACAACGGGGCGGCGTTCACCCGGTTTTATTCCTTTTGGAATAAGGAGAATCCCGTACGCAAACACCTCATCAAACACGGATAGAACCACCTCAAACCCTTCCCAACTGAGGGTATCATAGACTTTGCGAGTTCGCGGTTTCGCATCTGCCAAGGGGATGTCAAACCTCCCGATGATCTCGTCATAAAAGTATTTTCGATACCATTCCACCGACTGGCTGAACCGCTCGAGGGAACTCGTGTCGAGTTTGGCCCAAAAGCGTTTTCGAATTTCCGGGGATTCGACGAGTAACCGTTGGATATGTCGGTCCAACTCGGCAATGGCACGCTCAGTGCGGGTCGCTCGCCACGGATCGTCCCGAATTCTCCGCGGGGGGTCGGCTTCGGCTGATAAAGTAATGGGTGTACCAAATGAGGCAAGAAAAGCACGGAGAAATGGTTCGGTACCATACGGCCCAGAACCATTTTCGCTCGGCACCAGCGACAGATGAAAAGACTTCCCTGCCTGTTGAAGGATGCGGTTTGCCCGGTCAAACTCGTTTTTGACCTCTTCCAACGATGGGGTCTTTAACTCTCCGGGTGCGCCACCAAGTTTGGGCGGAATTGTCACCTCTGGCCCTCGAGCTGCCTCGATTACACAAGATCGTGGGTAGATGAGAAGACTGATCTCGGCATCCGAAAAGTCTTTTAGCAACCCGAACACATTACGATCCACAGGTGCCTGCCACAAATGTTCGCGCGGTCCAAAATAGCCACTCACTCCCACAACCCCAAGACGGGCATCGAGAGCACCGGCGTACAAGGCGAGCATTCCCCCTTCGCCCCAACCGATCACTCCGAAGTTCCCACCCAAGGTAGGAAAAGCACTATCAAAGTAGTCAATCGCAGCCAGAATTTTCGCCAGTTCATAGCCAATGATGTGCCGTCCCAGCTCATAAGCTGGGCGATAAATGAACTCACGGTGCGTCAATGACACATTGCCCCGTTTGCTGATTTCCCTCGAAATCAAGCTCGGAATCACAACCACACATCCGCTTTCCGCAAGCCGCCGAGCATATTGCGAAGCAGGTGGGACACCGAGTTCCAGGCCGATCAAGGCCTCGGGCGATACATCGGCATCGGGAATCGCCACGACACACGCCTTGGGTTGGTCATGTTTGGGATAGAGAAGGATTCCTTCGGCCTTCAGGTCCGTAAACACGTCCCAACTCACGGCATAAACATCGTAGCCCGCCCCTTCCGCCAAGGGCCGGGATTGTCCTGGGGGGCTAAGGATGGTCATCTGCACAGGCGAGACCCGCGGATCCTTCACGCCGAGAATTTGAGCGAGACGCTCCCGCTTTGCCTGGAGCCAGTCGCTTGGCCATTGATCGGGGGAAAATACGGATGCCCAGGCCTGTTGTCGCAATTTAGCGGTGTGCTCAGTCTGGCGAAGGAGGAATGCGTCGATCGCGTCGATCATCCGCGAGGCTATGTCGCCCGACCAGTCGAGAGGCTCAGTGCCCGGCAACGTCTCAATCTGGCCGATTCCCGGCTCGGAGGCCAAAGAAACACCGACTTGGCTGATAACACTGGTCATGAAGATGGAGAAACATGCCCAATAAAACACGTGCCTAACGACATTTGCCA
>Ga0209508_1002183_pt1 | contig 13459 bp, 19 predicted proteins | sample AD_UKC129_MetaG_FD_184427 | JGI IMG/M metagenome (GOLD analysis project Ga0209508, IMG submission 184427) | Active sludge microbial communities of municipal wastewater-treating anaerobic digesters from Canada - AD_UKC129_MetaG (SPAdes) (version 2) | ecosystem: Engineered > Bioreactor > Anaerobic... | reverse complement strand
AAAACATACTCCCTTTCGTCTTCTGTTGACGACAAGGGAGTATTTGTTATGTTTCCATCATGCAGAAACAAAATCATGGCGTGCCCGGGGAGACTCGAACTCCCGACCTTTGGATCCGGAGTCCAAAAAAACACTTCCCGGCTTGCCATATGATACAAAGCCAGTCATAGCAAGGCACTTTCAAGTACGACGTCTTTTTCTCTTTCGTCACCGACTAAGGACTCGGTATTTTAGATCGTTAAGATATACTATCATAACTTTTGGTTAAAATGAAGAGCCCGAGCAGGTTTGCCACAACTTCGCAAGGCGGTTGAGCCAGCCGCGCAGGAAGGCGCGCATGGTAGGCTTTTCGTTTGCAAGGGAGAGATAGTAAAGCACACGCCGCCACAGGACGACGGCGCAGAGGACGCGCGTATTTTCCACGCTCAATAACGCACTCAGCGTAACAGGACCGATAATGCCGTCTGTCGCAAGGCCGCCACGCACGCTCGTGCGACAGCCGTAGAGATTAAGCGCTTCCTGCAGGAACTTAACGCCTTGGCGAATGCCGCAGTTGACACAGCCGTCGAAGACGGCAAGGCTAATAGGCGAAGGGAGCTTGTAGCACTTGGCCGGACGCCAGTATAAAACATCATATATCAAAAGAGCCTGCTCTTCCGTTAAGTCCTTCACGTCCTCGGGCAAGGATGCGATAGACCGTCTTGCGCTCGTCAGGGTCCTTTGCGTTATGCCGAACTTCGTCGCTCCGCCAGGATCGTTTTTGTTGTTTACATATTCGTCTTCTACCTCCAGGATGTATTCGCCTACTTCCTTGGGCAGCGCCACTATTCCCACTCCTTGCGCGACTCTTCTATCGACTTCCTCAAGTCGTCGATGGCCTTGGTCAGGTCGTCGAGGCGCTTCTCCATCCGCACGAGGAGATACGCCGCCACGGCCACGGCAAAGCCGCCCTGAAGAGCCGCCGAGACGAAGTCAGCCACTTGCACCACCTCCTAAAAGATTAGGGCTAAACGCAAGCGCGCTCATTCGACGAACACGCTTGCGTTATCTCAAACTACAGAAGCTCTACAGAAGCTCTATGACCTCGCGGTCGACGATCTCCGCGCTGTCTATCGATACAGGACCCGCAACGAAGGCGTCGGTCGCAAGTATCGCGTTCATCGCGCTCTCGACCTCAGTCGCTGTCAGGTCGTCCTTGGGATCAGACACGGACAGGACCATTTGGTCGTTATCTACGGTATTGAAGATCATGCGAAGCGTCTTAGCCAATTGCATCACCTCCTTTCTTCAAGATTTACGTGCAACACTAAGCAGCTACCTCGTCGGTATCGACCTTCTGGATCTCGTTCACCGGATAGGCTATGACAGAACCTATCGCATTTGCCACGGCCACGACGTCGTCTGCGGTGGCTGCGGGGTCTATGCCGCTCCAAGAGCGAGATCGCACGATAGGACGCCCGAGAGTGTCGGTGCCCATGTTGAGCCTGAGGGTGAGCCTGCTGGATATGGGATTATATACGGCCATTCACTTCACCTCCTTTCAGTGAACTTCAGTTTATAGATACAGGTGCTGGCACATTATAAGACACCATCTATTAGCATGCAATACGAATAAAAGATAACTATATGTAGAAGTGGCATACTCGCCCTCACGCGGCCGAACGGCTACGCGCAGCATCTCGGCGCGTAGGCGCTCGTTCACGGCGGATGCTGCCGCATAAAGGCACGAAAAAGCCCGAGGGAAAGAGCGCCTTCCCTCGGGCTACGCAGTGCTTTATCCTTACTTCTTCCGATGCTTCTTACACCGCTACCTTCGCCATGTTCTTCACCGTCGAGTCGAGGCTCTCTATGAGCTCGCTCGCCTCGTGCCTTGATAGCTCTCTCGTCGAGGCCTTGCCGTAGCGTTCAACTACAAGCGCCTTCAGCTCTTCGTCCGTCATGCCTGCCTTGCGGGAGACGGCAAATATGGCTTTTCTCTGGTTGTCGGTCGCCAAGCCCTCGTTTGCCGCTTGCGCACGCTCGTATGACTGTGTCGTTTGCGCTTGCACAACCTGCACGGTTTGCATAGCAGGCTCTTCTATCGCGATGCCTTCCATGTCCTCAAGGTCTTGTGTGAATACGTCTGATAAGGACCCCACAGTCAAGGCCGCGTCGACGAGCGCACGCTTGCGCGCCATTTTCAATACAGTGTTCGCCAACGTGAACGCGTCCTGACGCACGTAGCGCCGCTCTTTCGTGTTGGCCTGACCCAAGCCTTCCGTTACGGTTTCGCCATTTGGAGAAATGAGGCTGCACTTCACCATGTAAGCGAAGAAGCCTGCCTCAAAGTCCTCGACCTTGCCAGCTATGTCGAATCTGCTGCGCAAACCCAACAGGACCGTGATCTTCTCCGCGCCCGGCTTGAGCAATACTTTTCTGTTCCCTGCGCCCGGGATCGTGCCGTAGTCTCGCCCTTCTTGCAGTTGAGTCCTGACCAGCTCTTGAAATGCGCCTATCTTCTGCAAGGCCAATTGCAGCTCCTGCGGGTCCCTGCGCGCCACTATCGACAACTCGTCGTCCACTGCGCTTACTATCTGTGCCTCTCTTACTGCCACCATCTTTATCTCCTCCTTATGCAACTTTAATATTCTGCTTCAGGTCGTAAATATCACGGAGCCGCAAAAATATCTCCCAGCCGACGCGGAGTTGTTCTTCAGAAAGCGTCATGTCGCGCTGGCTTGAGTCGTCTTCACGGCTAAAGCGCAGTATCCGAACCCTGTCGACTTCGTAGTCCGCTTCTTCCATCAGCCGCGCGTACGCCGCCACTTGGATGATGTGCTCGTCATAGACCCTGCCTGACGTCTTCAGGTCAACGAGCGTGTATAGGCCGTCGAGCATGCCGTACCAGTCGATAGTTCCGCCTACCTTGTAGCGCTCACTTACAAGCTGTAGCTCTATCGCTTGCGTTTCCATCGCATGCTCCGCGAGCCACGCCTTGAACTTCGAGGCCGCGTTTTGTGCCTGCGCTATCTCCTCGCCCGAATACTTGGCTATGTCCACTTGCGGGCCACCCAAGAGAGCCTGGATCATCTCGTGAGCACACGTGCCTGCTCCTGCCGCCGCCTGCACGTGAGCCGAGGCGTCTATGCCCTGAAGGCCGAGCCTGTTAGCCCAGTTCACCAGTTGCGGCTTGTTGAGTAATCCGACTATCGTGGTTACGCCCGGGACGACTGTGCCGTCTTTGAGCCTGTATCTCTGGTGTGCTACCGCTTTCTTGAATGTCGTTGCCATGAGAACACCTCCGCAAAAGAGTTTTTGAAGATCCCCCGCGGCAAAGACGCACTGCTGCGCGAGCGTGCACCGCGGGGGCCGTTTCCCTACACGCCTTCGATTTTTAACAACTTGTCGTAGAGGAAGCGCACCATTTCAGCAACGCGCTTGCCGCGTTCCGTTAAAACCTTGCCCGTGCCGCCGCACCTGAGGCACGTTATTTCTTCAGGTTCTCTTGGTCCTTTTTCTTCCATAGCCTTGCCGAACTGGTAGCCCTTTAAGTGCCCGTATTCCGCCCAAAAGCGGCGCCAGGCCGGGTGGACCACGGCACCGCAACCTTTACACTCGCCGCATTCAACCGTTTCGCTTTCGAGCAAGCTCGAGAGTCTTGCGTACGCTTCAAGCTCTTCGCGCTTAGTGATGCCTATCCAGCGATTTGCAGCCATGAGCGCCGCGATGGCTTCGCTTTCGCTTCCAATAGCCATTTCCCTTCCGCCTTCGACAACCCTTGTCCCTTTTTCCTCCACCGCCAACATCATTTGAGGCACCTCCCTAATCTTGATGATTATATTATATATCTCTTAGATTATATATGTCAAGCACTTTTTCTGTTAGATTTCAAGATTGCCGCAGCCTCGCGCCGAGCAAGGCCGCGGCATGCACACTAAAAGTGCTTTCTCATTTCATCCACTGCAAAGGCAAGCCTTATTTCGCGCCACCAAGGCCGGACGGAGAAACGATATGTGACGTATGAGCCATTTGCGCGAAACTGAGCCACCCACTGCGTGCCAACCCGCCAGACTTCGACCGCCTCTTCCGGCAGCTGACGGAAGCGGTAGCGCCACACACGGGCACCCTGGGGAGGATTTTCACGCCTGAGGCTATGCCCAACTTCAATGAGCCCCGCTGCACACCAAAGACTGCCGATTACCCTTTTGCCTAATTCAACTGTTGTTATTTCTTTCATCGTTTAGCCCCCCTGATGTTTTTTGCCCAGAGCTACGCTGGACGCGTCCTTGAAGCGACGCGAGCGTGCGCTGTCAAGGGTGAGCGGAGCGAACTTGCGTAAGCCCTTGACAGCGCGTCTTTTGCGAGCGGCGCATGCTTTTAGCGGCCAGCGTATGCTTGCGATGGGCAAAAAACGCATTGGGGAAGCAAGCGCAAGCTTGCTGTCTGCTCCCGTGGATCCTCCGCTTAGCGATAGCGGAGCGAGCCTTGGAAAGCGAATCAAGCGCGTAGCGCCTTGTAAGCGAAAGGCGAGCGAGCTGCAGGCGAGAGCGAGCGCGTGCGCGAGCAGGCGCGCGCGAAGCCTGCGTGACGGAGAAACGGAGGCGGCAAAGCGACGGACCACGGCCGGAACCGTGAGGCATGAGATACGTGAGATGTGAAACGTGAGATGTGAGTGCAAGTGTGGATCTGATATGTCTCCCACGTCCCACGTCCCACGTCCCACGCCTTACGCCTTACGTCTAACGTATAAGGAGCGAGCGACAACGAGAGCGAGCGGCAGACCCCGCCCCCGGAAGCTGAAAGCGAAGCGAAAAAGGAGCGAAGCTGCTTGGAGCGAGCGAAGCTTCTGGGGGAGGGGCGAGGGGAGGGGGATGCCGAGCGCCGCGTAAAAAGCCGCCTCGATCAAGCGAAGCCTTAAGCCGCTGTCATCGAGGCGACCGCGAGGTCGAGGCGGCGCTCCTTAGAGCGGCGCGAGGCCTCTTACTTGGTCCTTCTTGGTCCCTGTAATGATCCCTTCTTGATCCCTTTCTCCTGAGGCCTCCGCTTTAGGATGCCCCAGGAGCGCCTCAAATCTCCACGGACGACGTATCTATCGTCTTACCCCAAAGCTCGGCGTCCTGAGGCCATTTGAGCGCGTCCTTAAGCCGAGACTTTCTCTTTGGGTTCTCTTGGCTCGTAGAAGAAGCACGGGAACGAGTAAGCGCTCACCTCAAGGCCCGTCATCCTGCACTTACCGCCGACAGCGTATCTGTCGCAGTTGCCGCAAATATCAGAAGCCGTAGATGCCATTATTAAACCCTCCCTTTAATATGTGAGAGTGAAAGTGAGTGTGAGTGTGAATGTAAAAGTGGATGTGAGTGTGGATGTGGAAGTGAGTGTGAAAGTGAAAGTGAAAGTGGATGTGAAACCACGCCTTGCGCCTTACGTCTTACGTCTCACGTTTCACGTTTCACGCCTCACGTCTCACGCTTTAACGGCCTGTCGTCGAGTTCTCTGTGCGTCTGCCTGTATTCGATCAGGGCCAGACAGCACCAGGCAGCGTGCGCCAAGTGACTCAATCCTGACTCGATATCCACATCCTCGCCGAGCCAGAAGCGCCACAGGTGCCGCTGACACGCCGCAAAGACCCTCCCCCAGGCGAGGCCACCTTCCCAGTTGCGCTCGTCGTATTTCGACGCGCCGTAGGTATAGACTCGTGCGAGCTCTATCAACGGCATGGCAGGTATAAGGTCGAAGCGCTCCTTGCCCGAGTCGTATTTCTTAGCCTCCATGCGCCGCACCCTCCGCCGTCAACGCCTCCTCGATCTCCCTCACCACGACGAGCGTCCGAGCCTCCTCTTTCCTGGAAACGACGATGACCTTCGACGTCAAGGCGTCCACGCGAGAGTCATCCGTCCAGACGCCCGCTTCGGTCATGGCGTCGAACAAGACCTTGAACTTGTTGTCTATGTCCCAGTTCCCGCGGCCGTGGACGAAAAAGCTCACGTCAACCGCTATCCTGCCTCTCAAGGGCTTCGGCAGCGGATCTCTCAGTATCGAAAAGATTGCGTCCCTCTTCCACGTGCGCCCTTCGGTCGTGATATAAAGCCCTTTGCCACCAGGACGGATACGGTAGCAGCTCCACAGTGAGGGCGGCGTGCCTGGAAGCTCTGCGACATAATCTGCCATGGTTACTCGTCCTCCGCCAGAAACTCATCAGACATGATCGACGAAGCGAACACCGGCTTCTGGGCCTTGAGTCGCTTTACTTGCGTCGCCCTGCCTGTGAAGCTCATCGTCCGCCCGTCGTATTCGAGCTCAAAGGACCGCCCGGAGACGCCGCGACGGGTCTTTGCGACAGTCGCAACTATCCTCGGCAGGGCGAGCTCGTTTACGGGCGCATCCTTGAAGACGTCGACTTGAGCGTTCGCGAGCTCCTCGACTATGCCTCCGCCTTTTGCGCTCCCTAAAGTAGGCGAGCCAGAGGCTTGAAGCTGCTTATTTGCCCTTCCCATTTGAGACAAGATGACCATCATGATGCCGTATTCCTGCGCCACGGCCTTGAGCATCGGCATCGCTTCGTTGACGCAGTCGAGGTCGCTCTGCCTGGGTCTTCTGAGCAGAGTTAGATAGTCTATCGCTACGAGAGACGGCATCACGCTCACAATCTTTTGACAGGCGGTCTCGGCCGTGAAGCGCGATGCCGACTTGTTGCCTAAAATAACGAACCTGCCGCCGTCAGATTCATCAAGTGTCAAGGACGCCTCTTTGAACAGGTCGCTCTCCTGCCGTATGTGCCTCCTCACTTCGGCAGCGCTCATGGACATAGCGCGCATGAGCCTGCGCTCAGTGATCTCCTCAGGCTTCATGTCGAGCGAGAAGAAGAGCACACTTCCGCCTGTCGTCGCAATGTAGTTTTCAAGGCCAGTTAAGAGCAAAGACGTCTTCATAGCGCCCTGAGCGCCGACCAAGACCAAGACTTCGCCAGGGCATAATCGGCCGAAGGCGTCGTCAAGCGCAGGTATCCCGAAGGAAAAGCGCTCGCCCTCTTCCCAGGAGCGTATCTCCTCGGCGAGGTCCCTGATATATGCGGCCGTGGTAGGAGAAGTGACGTAGCGTTCGCTTTCCTTCGCCACGGCCTTGGCGACGATCCGCCGAAGCTCCGTCTTCGAGAAGGCGATGCCTATTTGTGAGGCCTTGGAGTTTAGATGAGGCACCATGTCTGCAGCCGTTACTCCGAAAGAAAAGAGCCGCTTGGCCTCCTCGAGCAAGACGTCTTCTGCGAAGCCCTTTGCTGCCTTGCCGTCGAGAGACGAGACTATGTCGCGCGCCGCGGCGATGCCGTTTAAGTCAAGGCCGCTCATTCCACACCCACCGCCTCAAACGACTCGTCTTCTACCGGCACCCACTCGTATTGAGCGGACTTGCTTTCAGGCGGCGGGATTGAGACGTCTACGCCTGCAAGCCAACGGTCGAGCCTCGGCACGTATTTTGGCTCGCGCTCCAAGAGAATTAGCGCCCAGGCCTCGAGGTTTTTCAGGCGCCTGTTGCCCTCCTCTATCCCAACTACCCCGATATCGGCGAAGAACGAACAAAACGTCTTCTTTGCTTCTTTCACGTCACCGACGCGATCAGCAGGCCATGCAGAGACGAGCTCGCGAAACAGCGTCTCGACGTTCGTCTTCGTCTGCTGTTTCTGTGGCGCACTCTCGTTCGACGACGCACTCTCTTGCGGCGGCGAGTCGTCATACTTGCCCTCGAGCACTTTTGCCATGTTCGTCGGACGCACGAGCCAGTCGAAGTCCGCAGACCAGTCCGTCTTTTTGCCGACAAGGAAACTGCTTGCCCTTACGCGCTCAAAGTATTCCCGCCACCAGGACAGAGACTGCCGGCACTTGTCCTCGCGCCAGCGCGCGCGCAGGCGCTTTTCCCGAGTCGCGTTCCAGGCGCGCACAGAGCGAAGTTCGGGCAAGATCTCATGATACAGCGCCACGATCTCCCTGTGCGGGCAAGCTGCTCGCTTTCCTGCGCCGACGTCGTCGTCAAAGCCAGGGACATCTTCAGGGACACCTCCAGAGGCATCTTCAGGGACACTTGCAGGAGCGTCTGCAAGGGCATCATTGCGGCCGTCGCACGCATAGGCGCTCGCTTCAGCACCGCCCGACCCTACAGACTCTCGGGACCCGTCAAAGTAATAGACGTTGTCGTCCGTTCGTGAGCTTTCAGGCTCAAAAGCATCGCACTCGGAAGCGCCGCCGTCAGAGTCCGCGTTTGCATCCGAGGCACAGACATGCTCGTGATTGCTTTCACGACACGCGAGGTCCTCGCCACAGCCGTTCTCTCCCTCAGCGCCTTCGATGTCGCTTTCGTTGCAGCTCGTTTTTCTCTTAGAGCCAGAGACGTCTCCATCGCACGAGTGTGCGCCGCAGGAACCTGTAGCCTGCGAAGTTCGTAAACGTTCTGGACTCTGCTGCTCTTGCACTTTTTGTGACTCTACGACACAGACATGTTCGTGATCTTTTTCACAATCATCAAGGTTCTTGTCTTCAGCGCCTGTAGCTTCAGCGTCATTATCGCTGCTCTTTCGGTTCCTGTCGTTTCCGTTACTAGCTATTTTTCTCTTAGAGCTGGATGACGTCTCTAAGTCTATAAAGCCTGCAGAGCTTGTAGAGTTAGACTCTGTCGCCTCTGACAAGATTTCTTTTTCGCTGTCAGGGCAGGTCGAAGACGAAAAGTCTTCACGTATCTCGTCAGAGATACGCAAATCTTTTATATTTATATTTTTATTTTTACTTTCACTTCCAGTTCCAGTTCCACTTCCAATACCACTACCACTTCCAATACCACTCGGAACGTACCCAGGTATGTACTGAGTACCTACTGAGTACGTACTCGGTATGTACTCGGCACCTGTCGTGTGCGCAGTCGGTACATACTCGGCACGTACCTGGTGCGCACTCGGCATGTGCTCCGTAGGCACTGAGCATGCACTGGGTATATGCTCTGTAGGCACTGAGTCTGTGCTCGGCATGTGCTCGGTAGGCACTCCTCCACTTTCACTTCCACTTCCACATCCACTTCCACTTTCACTTAAAGGCGCATATCCTTGCTTTACCAGGCTCTCCCAGAGCGCAGGAATAGATCTCGCTTCGCTTTCCCACAGAGACAAAAGCTGCCTGGGCGGTTCTATCTCTGCAATGTCGCTCGCCATCCCCTTCGCCGTGTCGTTAGAGACTTTCCCCTGGAGCTTGTTCTGCGCCTGCATGTAGCCTCTTAAATAAACGACGCCGCCCTCATAGGCTATGTAACCCTTTCCCTCAAGCAGCTCTATCTTTTCTTTGGCCTCAGAGGCGGATATACTTAAGTCGCTTGCCATGTAGCCCAAGGGCAGACGGAAGAGCCCTCCTACCCTGCGGTGCGGGCACGTCCACAAATACACCAGAGAAAAGGCGGCATCCCAGGGCAGATCTTTCGAGGCCTTTTCCACCATCCTGTAAGGCAGTATCCCTACGCGCGGCTTAGCCATTAAATGCGCTCCTCTCCAAGGCCAGTGGGAAGCTCAAAGCGTCGTCTCCGCCAAAAAGGTCTTTGTAGATTTCGTCAGCGGCATCGTCGCGCTCATGCTCACCATCGGGCACCTCAGAGGCGATCTCCACGACCTTCTTGCCGCAGACCTCCTTGAAACGTGAGCGGAACAGCCCTATATTTGAGCACGCCGCAAGCAGCCTCTTAAAGCCTTGAGGCGAAGTGCATAAGAGGCCGCACCACACCTTCACAGGAAACGACGCAGAGGCCTCGCCCGGCGCGGACGCTTTCTCCGCTATGACCTCCAAGACCGCCCAGTAGAAGCCGTAGCCCTCGAGGCCACAGGACGCTTCCAATAGCGCTAACCTTTCATCGCGAGACGAATCCGTATCGTGCCTAAACCACTTCATCTCCGTCGTCCTCCCCTTCGGCTATTATCTCTTCGGGCATGGAAGACAAGGCCTTGCATATGCCGACCAAAAGCCTAAGCGAAGGCAGCCTGCGCCCTGTCTCTATGTTGCTCATGTGCTCCTGGGAGACTCCGAGCGCGCGTGCAATGTCAACCTGCTTGGCGCCGCGTGCCCTTCGGATCCTGCCTATGTTCTTGCCGACTTTCTTAGGGTTCGCGGTGAACACGTCCATCCCTCCTTGTCTTTTTCATTTAGGTTGATGATACTATCTTTTTGCGAGACTGTCAATGTATTAACATCTATTAGATTTATCTGCTTCTCGTTTGCGAAAGACTATTGCAAAATATTCCCTGATGATATACTATTCTTTCTTAGGGGGTGATCTCATGGCAAAAAAGGACGTGGAGTCCACGCTCGGAGGCCGTCTCAGGGTGGCGCGCGTCAGGGCAGGATTGACGCAGGTAGAGCTCGCTCGCATGCTCGGCATGAACAGCGTAAGCTTAAGCAACGTGGAAGGCGGCAGGCGCGGCCTGTCGATGAAACAGCTGGTCCGTGTCGCGAAGATACTTGAGGTGCCTGTAGCTTATCTTCTGGGCGTAGACGAAAAAGAAGAAGAGGGGATGAGCACGCCTGAAGGCGATCTCGCAAGGATGGTGCAGCTCATTGCGGACGAGCATCCGGACCTCATCGTGCACCTGAGAGGCGTCATCGAAAACTGGGACAGGTTGTCTTCCAAGGACAAGAAGTTTTTGGCCGATAGCCTCGCCCTGGCCTTAGGCACTTTGAGCGATAAAATGGAAGAACCACAATAAGGGAGGCGCTCGCATGAACCCGCAATTAGCGGCGCGTCAGCTCTTAGACGAAGTTGGCGCGCCCTCTGTTCCGCTTGACCTAAAGCGCATCTGCAAGTCTCTCGGCATAAGGCTCTATCCCCTCGACGGCGATGGCATAGACGCCATGTTTTTGCACATCCCTCCGTCGCCGCCGATGATAACCTACAACGCGAACAGCTCAAGCGTTCGATGCAGGTTTTCTATAGCTCACGAGCTCGGGCACTTCGCGCTCTCCCACAGGCCCATATCGTTTTCTGAGTTGTTTAACGGCGACCTTGGCCGCGATGCGAGGCAGGAGCGCGAGGCAAACATCTTCGCTGCTGAGCTTCTGATGCCGAAGGTAGCACTTGCCCGCGAGGCGCACAAGTTCACGCTCTCAGAGCTTGCCAGCCGCTACATGGTGTCGGTGCAGGCCATGGAGATACGGCTCAAGGAACTCGGCCTTGTGTGTAAGGGAGGTTAAAGAATTATGAAAAAGAGCCTCAAGCTGGTTGCCGTTATAGTCGCGTTTATGCTTATCCAGGTTACAGCTGCTGAAGCCTGGACTCTTACCTTGAGGGCACGGGTTGATTACTGGCTAAAGGTCTACCGCGAAATTCGCGTTGTGTGCGAGAGGTGGGCAAAAAAACTGCAGGAAGCTGAAGGGCGCGAAGACATGGCAGAGATAATGCGGGCCATGACGCTCTTGGACCACGGCTATGAGAGGCCTTTCAAGTTCGAGGAGTTTATGGCGCTCTTTAAGAAGGAAGATCGCAATGTGGTCGACGGCTACACCATAGTTTTAGGGTCGGCTACGATTGAATTTAAGCACGAGACGGAGCCGCCGCCCACCTGGCAGGCAGACGCCCTTGACGAGTATCCGGCCGAGGGGCGCTGGTATGCTGAGGTCTCGAATTATCCTGGCCTTGATGGCTGGAGATACTGGTTTACGCATTAGGAGCGTTGACCGAGAAGAGATAAAAGTCAAAAGAGGCATGCTTTCTTGCCGTATAAAAGTTATAAACTTAAAACACTTTGGTTTTATAGCTTATTTTTAAAATGCCCTTTAAGATCATTACAAAATAAACCACAGTTTATAATCAACTCATGGAAGTTTATTTTTCTATATACTATGCGTTTTTTACATTCTAAATCCCACTCTCTTTTGAGTGCTTCCTCAATTTTATCTTTCTCATTATTACTTTTTTCAATGTATTTTCCATTGTTGTGCTTGAAGCAGTTCGATATTATACGAACAGCATTAGCGAAGCCATAATATTGCAAGGACTCTAGACTTGCATTGATATGTTTATCAAGATATTTGCTGCATTCTCTGAGATTCATCCATCGTATTTCGCGTATTTCGTCTGAATCAGGGCATTTTTGCTCCAAAAACTTTTTACACATAAGTATAGTCCTTTTTATAAAGCTTTCGATATTAGACCATATTGCAACGGTCAATGCAGCATACATGATTTCAGAAACTTCTTCTGCTATTAAAAAGTCTTCGGCAAAAAGTTCAACATCACCACATTGATCAACCCATTTTTCAATCCTTTCTTGTTCATGTCTTTGTCCTTCTTGAATTCTTTCTATCCATTGACACCATGTGGAGTCATAATATTCCTCATCGTTTAAAGGAAATGGCCTTTTTGTAAAGTAAATATTGAGCATTACATTACGGCACAATTTGTCCCTGTCTGAATATTTACCTGAACATTCTTGTCCCATAACGTATCTTCCTTTGTTTTCAGATGAGATTATTCTAAAAAGTATTTAGTAATTCTTGAATACTCTTAAACTTATACTTCTCGAAGTCGTCTTGGTTTACTCTCCTAAAAGCCCATACGCTATCCATCAGTCGTGTAGCATCTTCACACCACTGCCTAATCCTTTTATCTTTATGCTCAACGTTCACATCTATTCTGCCTTTTGTTTCAACTATATAATGCGTGTAGTCATCGGTTAACACAATGAAATCGGGATAGTATAGCCTGAGATTGCCAGTAGAATCTCTATACTCCACAAAGAATTTCATCTTTGGAGTGATTTTGGAGAAGGCTGTTACGTCTTCAGCTCTATCCAGGAATCTTGCGAAATCAACCTCGAAATTGTTGTCGCATGGAACATAGTTAAAAATACATTTATTGGCAGGATAAACTAACTTTGACCATGGGAACGGCCTTGAGTGAGAAAGCCTGATGAAATCCAATTTTTTAGGTTCTTCTTCCACAAAGGTCATATTCTTAAAAGACTCCACAAACAGCCTTATTAGCCGATCCTGGACATCGGGGGAGCTCAGTTGGTATAGCACTCTCGGATCGTCAAGGTCAACTCTCTCGCTAAACAATTTCTCTACGACGTATTCTTTCACCAAGGGATAGAAAGCGGCAAAGGATCTTGTCATTTTTAACTGCTTGATGATCTGATCAGTATAATATGCAATGACGCTTTTAGAGTCTTGAGGAACTGGCAAATCCCACTTTCTTTTAATCACTTCATTGCCTTTTAACATATCTATGGCTATGTATTCCGTTTCTAAAATTTTATTTTCCAGCTTAAGGCCAAGGGGCGGCAGTTTATTGACATCTGTATCGATCAAAAGGACTTCCCTTATTAAAATCCTTGGAGAGAGGATTGGTATTTCAATATCCTTGTCTAGTTTATTTTCATCTATAAATATTGAAGTAAAATTAAGCGACTTATCTGTGTCAAACTCAGCAAACTTTATTCCTTCATCGGCTTCTAATTCTT
>Ga0209508_1002182_pt1 | contig 13465 bp, 16 predicted proteins | sample AD_UKC129_MetaG_FD_184427 | JGI IMG/M metagenome (GOLD analysis project Ga0209508, IMG submission 184427) | Active sludge microbial communities of municipal wastewater-treating anaerobic digesters from Canada - AD_UKC129_MetaG (SPAdes) (version 2) | ecosystem: Engineered > Bioreactor > Anaerobic... | reverse complement strand
TCTGCCTTGGCAATCCGCTCCTCAAGCTCAAGATTTGTCATAACGTGGTCGTTTTGACCATAGAGGTATTCATCAGGCCTATACTCCTGTGCACCGATGGCAATAACTGCTGCCCCGTGTTTTATAGGTATGATACCCTTATTTGACTCTACAGTAGTTTCAAAATTTCCTACATAGCCGGCTACACTTTTAATTGTGGCGCCCGTGTACACATGTATCAGTTGATGGTTATATATCTTTTTTATAAGGTCTTTAAGATAGGACTGGACATCTAAGCCCTCGATGGTATAGTAGAGGTGTCTCGCCATACCACCTAATTCATTTTCTTTTTCTATAAGATATACCTCATGGCCCTGCTCGGCTATACTCAATGCGCAGTTCATACCAGCTATACCTCCGCCTACAACCACTGCCCTTTTATCCACCGGAAGTTCAAATTCCTGTAATGGTTCTAAGTGTATTGCCCTTGCCAGGGACATCCTTAAAAGGTCTTTTGCCTTCTCTGTAGCCTCTTCTTTTTCCCGTGAGTGAACCCACGAGCAATGCTCCCTTATATTGGAAAACTCAAAGAAATATTGATTGATACCTCCTACCATCAGGGTATCCCTGAATAGTGGTTCATGGGTTCTGGGCGTGCATGCAGCCACAATCACCCTGTTCAAACCTTTTTGCTCTATTATATCGGTTATCTGTTTATTGGAATCGCTGGAACAAGAAAATAGCTGTTCCTCTGCATGGACAACATTCGGCAGGCTCAAGGCATATTCTACTACCGACGGAACATCTACAATCCTACCGATATTTGCCCCGCAATGGCATACAAATACACCCACCCTTGGTTCCTCACCGGATACGTCCCTTTCTGGTGGATAGACCCTCTCTGTTGTGAGATTTCCACGCCTGTAGCTTAAAAGTTCACCACATTTGGAGCCTGCCCCACTTGCTGTGAATACTGATTCGGGGATATCTATTGGCCCCTGGAATGCACCGCTTACAAATACACCAGGTCGGTTTGTTTCAATGGGACTGAATGGACTGCCAAGAGAGAATCCATGTCGATTTAACTCTATACCAAACTTCTCTGCCAGGGCCTTTCCATCAGAGGGTGGATTAAGACCTATTGAGAGAACCACCATATCAAACTCCTCCTCTTTTACTCCACCATCAAATGTGGAGTATCGAATAATGACATTTTTTGTTTCAGGAACCTCTCTTACAACTGTTACATAACTCCTTATGAATCTGATACCTGGAAGATTCTTTGCCCGCTCATAGAATCTCTCAAAGTCTTTTCCCCATGACCTTATGTCATTATGGAATATGACACACTGGGCATTGGGATCATGGTCTTTTGTCAGGATGACCTGTTTCTGGGTGTATGTGCAGCATACAGAAGAACAGTAGCTATTGGCCCCAGGGAGGACCTGCCTTGAACCTACACATTGAATCCATGCTATCTTATGGGGATGTTTTAGATCCGATGCTCGGAGTATTTCACCCTCATATGGACCTGTGGCACACAGAAGCCTTTCGTAGTCGAGACTGCTCACTACATTTGTCATTGTGCCATATCCGTATTCTTTAAGTGCTTTCGGGTCAAAAGGTGCAAAGCCAGGGGAAAGTATGACTGCACCCACTTTAACATGTATGGTTTCAGGGAGTTGAGAAAAATCAATGGCGTCATTCTTACATACCGCCTTACATATCTGACATTTACCCTCTTTGAGGTAAAGGCAGCTTTCATCGATATATGTGACAAGGGGGATTGCCTAGGCGAAATATATATGGATTGCCTTATTTTTTGATATCTCTTGGTTGAATTTGTCGGGATATGTGACAGGACAATACTCCACGCAGGTCGTGCAGCCGGTGCATTTACCTTCAATTACATACCTTGGTTTTTTTATGAGACTGACCGTAAAATTTCCTGCCTCACCTTTAACGCTATCAACCTCTGTGTAGGAGAGGATTTCTATATTGGGGTGTCTATAACATTCAACAAACTTAGGTGACTCAATGCACATGGAACAGTCATTTGTTGGAAAGGTCTTATCGAGCATAGCCATATGACCGCCTATTGTAGGCGATTTCTCAACAAGGAATACCTTAAATCCAGCCGTTGCCAGATCAAGGGCAGCCTGGATACCGCTTATCCCACCGCCCACTATCATGATGTCTCCGTAATAAACCCTGTTGGTCAGTGTTTTTGTTATTTTTTGATCCTTTGACATGAAAACCTCCTGTATTATAAAGAATCCGGCCACGCCTTCTCGACCGGACTCTAAAAGGAGGTTTTGAGTCTTACGGTGGAGAGAGGGCGGGCACAGTTATAAAGGGAGACAAAACTGGCTCCCGTTTAATATTTCAAACTATAAAAAATAAAATCCTTTTCACTTTTCCACCTTAGTCATCATTGTTAAAGTTATTCAAAATTCTGTTAAATACATGCTGTAAAAAAGGGCAAAAACATATTTTTGCCTCCGCTAATTCTTCTTTGTATACTGCCAGAGATTTCTCATCTTTATTTAAAACACTTACGCAACATCCCATATGTTTACCCAAGATTTTACGGCTTTCAACTACATAGGGTTCATCTACAAAAAACTCACCTCATCTTGTGATTCCTTATCTTTTGTTTTGACCATACAACGCCGCACCGTATGCACCAATTATCTGCGGATCAGGTGGAACGAATACTGGCCTTTTTAGCTCCTCAGAAATCAATTTCCGTGCACATTCATTTAGTGCTACCCCTCCTGCAAATACAACATCACCTGAAGGGGCCACTCTATTCAGTAATCCCAGAGTCCTGGACACTATTGCCCTATGAATGCCAAGGGCTACTTCTTCTCTTTTGGCGCCACGGGAAATGAGGGAAATAACCTCTGATTCTGCAAATACAGTGCACATGTTGTTTATCGTTTGAGCTTTTGTGGCCGTGCAGGCTGCTTTTGAAAATTCATCAATATTGCTGTAATTCAAGGCATGTGCCATAATTTCGAGAAACCTGCCAGTTCCTGCTGCGCATTTGTCGTTCATCTCGAATTTAACGATTTCCCCTTTCTCGTTTATGTGGATTGCCTTTGTATCCTGACCCCCTATATCAAGAACTGCCCTGCATGATGGATATACAGCCCTTGACCCTAAAGCAAATGCTTTGATTTCACTTATGATTGTGCAGGAAAAAACTTCATTTATGAGATGGCGTCCATAACCTGTTGCTACCATATAATCGTATGAGGCACCGTCTAAGAGAGTAAACACTGTATTTAGCGGGTCATGAGAGTTCAATACCTTTTTGGCAAGTAGTATTTTACTACCATCCATGACTACAAGCTTGACTGTTCTTGAGCCTATATCAAGCCCTGCTATTTTCATCTATCCCTTTATCCTCTCGATAAATGCCTCAACACGTGTCTTTAGTTGCCCTATATCTTCCTGACTGTAGTCTGTTTCAAGACGAAGGGTAGGGATATTACTATTTTCAAGGTCAGTCTCAAAATGGCCGCTTTCTATAATATAGGGCTGACAAAACTGTAGATTATAATGAATTAAACCTTTTGCATTATATCTTTCAAACATCTCCTTTATATGCTCTAAGCGTGAATGGTTGGGGGTAAAAATGGCGCAGTCAATTTTAAAGTATCGGTCAGTTATATTTTCTACGAGGTCTTCAACAGTGGAACCTTTTGTCTCTGTCAGCCATCTGGTCCCCCGCTCACCGACACATGATTCTTCTCCCACAATGGCAGCACCACTTGTCTCCACAATATAAGGCACCTTCCAGTTGGGAACAGCCATAGGACAACCTGAGACAATAACCCGCACTGTCCCTTCAGGAAATACACCTTCACCTCTTTTTATACGTTCTACAAGCTCATCGCACAAGGCATTGACAGAATTTGTAAATCGAACGGGGTCATCGTAGAAAAAGACCTGATTGATAAGAAGGCTATCAAGACCCGATATAGGTATGGGGTTTGACTTTCTGAGCTCTGCAAGTCTTAAGACTGCCTTTCTTTTAGCATTGACAATATCAATGCCTTTTCTGAGGTTTTCATAAGTTATCTTTTTACCGCTTATTTCTTCGAGTTTTGCAATAAACTTTAGATATTCTTCCTTAAGGAGCATTTTGCCTGCATTACTCTTTGTTTGAGGCAAATCTACAACATATAAATCTTTAACATAAGGGGATAGAACCTCATAGGCCTTTTTTTTGCCATCGCAGGTATTTTCACCTACCACAAGGTCACATGCCTCTATATATGGACAGACACGACCGAGTTTGAATCCAAAGGCAGATTTTATAAGGGCATAAAGATTTCTGGGTAGAATCTGTTCGGCACCCTCGAAGTTAAACTCAGCACCGGCGCATAGCCCTACAGAGATACCGTCTACGGCAATGATGAGCTCTTCAGGGACGAATACACAATATGATCCAATAACTTTTTTTCCCTGGGTTTTTGCATCCATAAGCTCTTTTATCCTCAAGCCATGCACCTCGCTCATTACAAAGTCAAAGTATTTCATCCCCTCAGGACGATTCTTTTGGGTCATGAAGATATTATGATAACTATCACCGAGAACGGAAAGAAGAGCATCGTGGGCCTCAAGGTCAAGGCCCAGTTCTGACCACATTTGATTGTAACCTGACATAGGAACCTCCTTAAAAATAAAATAAAAAACCGGTCGCAGTCTCCCGCGCCCGGCTCAAGGAGGTTATATAGTGCGTCCCTTAAGGCGGGGAAACTGCAGGATTTATTGCCGTAATGGACCAACCTGGCCCTTCAAAGGCATTTCATATTAAAAAGATTAGATTTTCCATTAGCCCTCTTATCATTTTAACTCGTGAAATAATTAACAAATTAAATTTCTGAAAGTCAAGCATATTTTGAGACCTCTTCAAAGGCCAAGCCTTTCGCGCTTAACCAGGCTTCCCAGCGGACTTTTCAGAAGTTCCTGCAATTATTGGAAAGACCGAGCATGCTCGGGGTCCAATCTTTCAGGGCATCTTCGGGCCCCCTTCTCCTTCGGCTATATCTGTTAGCATACGAGTTATCCTTTTCAATGGATTAACAATCTTTCTGGAAATAAGGGCATACGACAAAGGAATGATAAGACAGAGGATAATGAGACTGATCAGTGCACTTTCAATGATAAAAGAATGTATCTTCTGGTTAATTGTAGCCTTTTCCACGCCTATATACAGGAATCCATATTGTGTTTTATCTGATTTTATGGGATACATTTTCTCTACCATATCACTGGCTGGCTTGTAAGCTGTCTTTAGAAGTTTTTTATCACTGTGGTAATAGATAAGTCCCTTATCATCGGTTACTGCTACAAATGTAATGTCCTTATCTGAATTTTTGATTCTATCACATTCCCTTGCATTCCAGTCTGTAATAACACCACTACTCTCCATAGAGCCGGTTCTTAAAATGTTAAGCATTGCCTTGATGTTGCTTTGTGCATATGCAGTAAGTTTAGCATCAATTACTTCACGATAATATCTGGAGAAATTATAGAAATTTACCGCTATACAAAGGATTGCCGTTAATAGAACAGATAAAAGAACAATTCCAATCAGTGTGGTGTGTGGTTCTAATGCTCTTATATTTTTTCATTGTTTCCCTCCTGTCTTAACCCCCCTTGTAGGAAAATACTTAAATTTCATTTATTATTATCGAAGAAAAAGAGATAAATTTTAAAAAATTCAGTCAGTTAGGAGGAAGGGAGGGCTGTGCTGTGAAGAATTTAATATATCATAAGCTTATAACTTAATGCCCTAATAAGAGAGGTATTACCATAAATGTGATTCCAAAGGCAAGATGCAATAAAAGGTATTGCCAAAGAAATAAAAAAAATACGAAATAAACGAAACAAACGAGATAAACGAGACGGACCAGATACTCAACTTCCTTGCAGTTCCTGAAGCTCTACTTCCTCAGGATATCCATATACCTCAATGCCAGATGATTCGGCAAATTCCTTTGCAGTGCCTTCAATCATGGGAGAGATCAATAGTTTTCGCCTTACAGGTCTTCCTTCTCTTCTTGTAAAAAATTCTACCTTCCTTATAAAGGTAGCCACATCACCCTTGCTTATGGATGACTTAATCTCAGCCACCATTACCTCTCCATCCTTCACTATTAGATCAAGTTCTACTTGATCTGGCCTTCCAAAAACATAACCCTCCTCATCCTTTGCCATGTACCTCTCTACCTTTAAAGGAAAGCTCTCCTCCAAGATCCCCTTCATGGCACTTCTGAAAGAACCCTCAGCCCTCAAACCCCACCTGGCACCAAGGGCACCAATGGATATATCATGCCTCCTGTGAAGAAGTTTTATTTCTTCAAGGATTTGATTGATTACCTTCTGGTTTTCTTCCCACTTCTTATTCCATTCCATCTCCATCCGCTCGAGCCTTTTCTGGTTCTCCTCCCACTTCTTATTCCATTCCATCTCCATCCGCTCGAGCCTTTTCTGGTTCTCCTCCCACTTCTTATTCCATTCCATCTCCATCCGCTCGAGCCTTTTCTGGTTCTCCTCCCACTTCTTATTCCATTCTGCCGTCATCTGATCAAATCTTTTTAAACTTTCCTGCCATCTTTTCTCACTCTCTTCTCTTAAAACCTTTATCTCCTTCAGGAGGGCCTCAAACCTGTCTTCGGTCCTCTTTTTTTCAGCAAACCTTTCCTGGACAAGCTGAATGATAAACTGCCTTGTCAGGGTATCCTTCTTTATGAGTTTTGGTAATTCCCTGAGAATAATTTCTTTAATCTCGTTCTCTGATAGACCTTTCTGCATACTATATTTTCCCTTATCCATTGGGTGAAAGTCAATATCTTTAGTTTTCGAAATGTTCCGATAAGGCATCATCTTTATTATTATGTCTGTTTATGACAGAATAACCCATCGGAACTACAAGTAAATACACGATATTATGGGTCAACATAGTTCACCTAAGTAAAATCAGCGATATCAACCTTGACATTTAACAAATTATGCTGACCTTATCTTTCACATAATGGTTTATCCATATCGGTTTATTAATATGTACAGTTTGCGTATATTTAAACCAAAGGTAGATTTAAAAGTATTTATCCATAACAGTAAAGGGGATTTGGAAAATGGCTGTCTGGAGCTGGCGTATAAACAATATATTTAATAATTTGACTATTTCTTTTGACATGCTTTTTTTCTCTGATAAAAATACTGCCATTATAGCCCAAACAGATATAAAACTAAAAGGACAACAAAAAAAGTAAACGCAACTAAAAGATGGAAAAAAGAAGACTGGATTTATCTATAAATAATTTTGGGGCTTGGGAGCATAATAATATTTACAGGTTTATTTATAAGGTCATTATGGTGTTCTGAGGGAAGATGGGCTGTTATTTCAAAGGAAATGATAGAATCAGGCAATTTTTTCTATCCCACTATAAATGGTGTTCTCTACTTTGATAAACCCTTATTAAGCTATTGGGCAATTATACCATTCTCACTCAAAAGCGGTGTTATAGAGGTAACATCCCGTATACCAAGCGCAATAGCAAGCTTTTGCACTGTAATTATTACCTTTATTATTGGGAGAAGGCTTTTTGATTCAAAAACAAGCTTTATATCAGCAGGCCTATTTCTAACTACTATCATGTTTTTGTTCTGGGCAAGGCATGCATCAAGCAATATGCTAAACCTTCTTTCCATGTGGCTTATGTTCTTTTTTTTTATTACAGGGGGATTAGAAGGTCGTTTTTTTAATCTTTTTGTCATATATAGCATTGGCGCTATAGCTTTTTTTTAAAAGGACCTATAGGTCCAGTTGCTACTTTTTTTTCCATAGGGTTCTATAGTCTATTAAGTGTATTTTTAGAATCAAAAAATAGGTTTTCTTTTAGTATTGTAAAAGGCCAATTTTTTGAAAAATTTAGATGGATTATATCGATTAGAGGATTTATAGGGTTTTTTATTGGAGCATTCATCTTTACAATGCTTCTTTTTTTACCTGTATGGATAACTGGAACAGGAGAGTCTGTTAGACTTATGTGGAAGGAGAATGTGATAAGGTTCTTTATGCCCTTTGATCATACAGAGCCAGCATATGCATATTTAAGACATATTATTGTTTTTACTGCTCCTTGGACACTAATTGTATTTGCATCCTTTTTAAAAATAAAGAAGTTTTGGAAGGGATGCCAGAAAGATTTATATTACTTACTTCATTGAGTATATTAACCTTTTTTCTTCTATCCGGTTCAAGACGAAGCTATTATATATTACCTCTAATTCCAGGGATTATGATAATAGCAGGCAAAACAATAAGAGATTGGCTTGATAACCCAGTTTCAAATATTTTAAGACATGTATTATTCATAACAGCCATAATATTCTCTTTTTCAGGTTTAGCACTAACTTATATCTACATATTTCTCCAAGACTTCAGCCATATATCATAGATAATTTTAGCAACCTTTATTCTTTTAATTGGATTTGTGTTTGCAGTTTTATTTTATAATAAAGAAAAAAAGGTTTTGTCTTATTGTTTATGGCTATTTTTATATTAGAACTGTGGATCTTTAATGCTGGTATGGCTATTATGGAGAGGCATAGAGAAAATATTAAACTCTTCTCCCATGAGGCAAAAAAGATTATTAAAATGGGAGAGATGGATAAAGTTGTAGTATTCAGGGATATCCCTTCTATCACATTTTTTATTTAAATATGGGAAAGATAAAAGAAATCTGGACAAAATAAGACCTGATTTATTTTGGAAAAAGGTATCCTGATGTATTGATATTTTCAGATTTAAAAAACATAAATGAACTACACAATGATGGAGAACAACCATGGCTTGTAACAATATTTACGGATAAAAGGGAAGAAATTGCACTCCTTAAATTTACATAAATATAAACGCACTCCTGACTTTGGCAGAATTTATAAAAAAAATACCCTAATTTTTTGTAAAACTCAGTAGATTTAATACTTTGTAATGCACCCCATTCGTCTGGAGCAAGTTCAATTTTTGCCCCTAAAAATATTTTGCAATTGCTCATAAATTGTCTTTCTTACCGTCATATAGCCATAAAGGCAAAATTAATAACATATTGAATACAATCTTATAAGATGTCTCTCAACAAGCATGTGATAAAATTTAACACAAGGCAAAAAAATAAATAACTATTTTTACTTTAAAGCAAAATAAATTATATTAAACAGCTATAAGTCTTCTACCGACAAAACAACGGAAATACATTTATCTGCTTGACAAGCTATATAAGTATAGTATATTTTAATTAAGTAATTGCTTAAAAGAATAGATTGTGGAGAGACTTATCCCTATATTTAAGGCCCTATCCGATGAGACGAGGTGGAAGATAGTTGAGCTCCTTCTAACCCATGATTTGTGTGTGGGGGCTATTGCTGCAAGGATTGGTGTCTCAAATGCCGCTATATCTCAGCATATGCAGGTCTTAAGGAAGGCAGGGATCGTGAGGGGCGAAAAGAGGGGATACTGGACGCACTATACGGTCAACAGGGATATACTCGAGGAGGCAGCAAGGGGTTTAAATCTCTTGAGTGCACAGCATATAGACCCCAAAAAGGTCTGCATCAGGAAAACAGCAGAAAAAGAAGGGAGGTGTAATGATATGTGTGAGGCATGCTGTATGCATCCTGTGGAATTAAAGGGAAAACCAGAAGATTGTAGCACTGAACAGATAAAAAAGTGCCATGGAGATGTAAAGGCACATCCCTGTGAGGAGAAAGAGGAGAAGGACAATAAATGAATATCCTTGAGGTTTATGACCTCACAAAGTTTTACGGGGATTTTAAGGCTGTTTGTGGAATCACTTTTACAGTAAAAAAAGGCGAGGTCTTCGGGCTTTTAGGCCCAAACGGTGCTGGTAAGACCACAACGATAAACATGCTTACAGGCCTTGCCCTTCCCACACAAGGAAGGGTCGTATATTCAGGCACAGACTATACCCACAATATAAAGAAGGCACAGCATCTCATGGGTGTCGTGCCTGATGAAAGTAATCTCTATCCTGAGCTCACAGGCCTTGAAAACCTCTGCTTCTGCGGCGCCTTATACGGATTAAAAAAGGCAGAAAGACGGGCGAAGGCAGAATTCCTCTTTGAGCAATTTGGCCTTAAAGATGCAAAGGACAAGAAATTTTCCGCATACTCACGGGGTATGAAAAGAAGGCTAACCATTGCAGCAGGAATAATACATGATCCACCTATTTTATTTCTTGATGAACCCACAACGGGAATAGATGTGGCATCAGCAAGACAGATACGTAACATACTAAAAGACATGAATAAAAAAGGAACCACCATATTCCTTACCACCCACTACATAGAGGAGGCAGAAAGGCTGTGTGATCGTGTGGCATTTATCGTAGAAGGAAAAATCATAGAGGTTGATTATGTGGATGAACTCATTCATCCTGTAAAGGATAGAAATATCCTGATTCTGACCATATCTGGGGTGTCAGACGGATTAGAAGAGAAGCTTTCTTCTATCCTACCTGGCTTTAGGTGCAAAAGGTTATCCGATAGTGATATTCGCATTGAATCAGACCGTGCTTTCAGGACAGGTCATATCATCCGTATTATGGAGGAGGCAGGTATTGATGTTATGGAGGCAAAAAGGATGCGTGCCACACTTGAGGATGTGTTTGTAGAGGTAACAGGTATTGAGGCTCAAGAAATGAAAAAGGAGAAGGAAATGAGGGCACAAGAAGGATGAACAACTTAATTGCCTTTTTTGCCATATTTTTAAAGGACATAAAGACCTACTACCTAAAACCTCCCAATATAAGCTGGGGTATCATCTTCCCCTTTGCATGGGCAGGCATGTTCTTTATAAGGACAGGCGGCAATATGATGGATGTTATGTCCATATTGCCAGGGATTATGGCCATCTCCATACTCTTTGGAACCACATCCATGCTTTCGGTAACTATCACCTTTGAGAAAAAAAGCAGAACCTTTGACAGAATCTTACTCTCACCCATACCACTCGGTCTTATTATGTTTGCAAAGACTTCAGGTGCCATCCTCTTTGGCATAGTCAATGCCTTTGTGCCTTATCTTGTAGCAGGTTTTTTTGTCAATCTTTCGCATATTCATTTATCCATTGTGATGGCTGCCATAGTCCTTATTTCCATTGCATCCACATTCATGGGGCTATTCATTGCCACATCAGTAAGTGAGGTCTTTGAGGCACAGACATTTTCCAATTTTTTTAGATTTCCCATGATATTCTTATGCGGATTGTTCTTCCCCATATCCAAACTACCCTTGTTTTTAAGACCCCTCTCTTATATAATGCCTCTCACCTATGGTGTGGACATCCTCCATGGTGCCATAAACCATTCGTCAGCCTTACCATATGCCTTTGATTTTGCCGTTCTTTTCTTATTCTGTGCTATACTGTTTTACATAAGTCTATACAACATCAAAAAACGCTGGGTCTTTTAAGATAAAAGGTTTGTCCCATGGCAGATATGATTCTTAGAGGGTATACAAAACAGATATTCAGGCCAAAATGCAATCCGAACTTTGAATCGGTCCATTGCATTGCAAGACTAAATGAGGACATATCAGAGGTATTGCCGTATCTGAACACCTTACTCGATGGGGTCGAGTATTTTTCTGACCCACCAGAGGTGATGTTTCATCATTATGGCAAGATCATAAAGGTTGGGGCAAAAGAGATTGCCATAAACGCACTTGAGGATGAAGAAGAGGCAGAACGTATACTTATCTGGTTAAAAGACCAGATAAACGAGGCTTGGGCAAACCGTACAAATATCGTGCCTCGCTATGAGGGCAGAAAAAAACCTAAACTCATAGAGATAATTAAGCTTCTCCCTAAGACAAATTGTAAAAAATGTGGAAGGCTTACCTGTACGGTCTTTGCCATCCATATGTTAGAAGGAGTGGTCGGACCGGAAGACTGCTCTGAATTAGATGAAGAAAACCGTAAAAAGCTGACTACTTACCTTTCTCAATTCGGCTATATATAACAAATCTGCCATTTTCAATAATTCTACGAGCAACACCCACCACATGCAGGTGGAAGACTTGATTTTATCATAAAACCATCACCATTGGGGGAATTAACAAAGTCTATATATATGGGCTTTACCCTTTCAAAAAGGTCTTTATCTATAATAAAGGTTATCCTCCCATCAACAAACTTCATATCCCTTTCCTTCGGTTCATCCAGAACCATCCCCAGGGCAATGTTGCCTCAGGCCTCCTGTTCTAGAATCCTTATCGTAATAGGACACTGGTGTGGGCCCATTATATCCTGTATCATGGCTTTTGCCTTTTCAGTTGCCTCAAACATTATGACCTTCCTCCTTTCTATATTTTTCTTATATTCATTATATTAATTTTTGTTCTTTTCCAATACGATGCATTATTTTATAGTCAATATATCAGCCGTTCTACCAAAAAACCAGCTGCAACGGCAACAAAGAAAACGTTTATAGCAAAGGCGAGAACGAGTTTTTTCTTGAACATGGAACCGAGGATTATCAATTCTGGAATGGACGCTCCTGCCCCGCCTATTATTAAAGCGATGACTGTACCTAATCCCATGCCTTTTCCTACAAGGGCTGCACTGATGGGGATAATAGTCTCAGCCCTTATATACATTGGAACACCTATAAGCGCTGCAATAGGGATGGACCACGAATTGCCCGGCCCTGCAAGTCTCACCACAAGATCCTGTGGGAAGAATCCGTATATGAAAGCCCCTATGCCTGCGCCGAGTATGAGGTACCAGAAGACGCCTTTGAAAGTATCCACCGCTGAAAGCGATGACCGCTTCATTTTTTCCTTAAATTGTAACGCAGTGGAATGCAAATTTTCATCAAAGTTCATTGAGCAACAAAAACTTTGCCCAGTTTTCTTTGGGTCAGGTTTTGATCCTGTGTCGCAGCATCCTCCAGAAGTCTGAATGATAGGAAACGTGATAAGATGCTGAGACGTTCCCGACGAACAACAAGCTACTTCAGCCTGAATATTCATAGCTACCGATTCTGCCTTTTTGTTTTCCCCGCAGCACGAGGAAGTCTGAAAACTCATAAGAGGCTTGACCTGATTTTCCATGCCTAATTTAGACAGAATAGCCGCCAACATCATGGATCCTAAAAACGTTGCAGCTATATAGATGACCGTTACTTTAAAGCCAAACAATGACAGCAACATAGCAATAATGATAGGGTTAAAAACAGGTGAGGCAAAAAGGAATGACATCACAGGACCGAAAGGGACACCCCCTTTGAGCAGGCCGGCAGTTATAGGGACAGTAGAACAGGAACAAAAAGGGGTCAGAGCACCAAGGCCAGAGCCCAGCAGGTACTGAATCCAGGTAAATCTGTTTGATAGGAAATCCCTTATGCGCGACGGGGGTAGATACTCCATCAATATCCCCACAAAA
>Ga0209508_1002180_pt1 | contig 13467 bp, 9 predicted proteins | sample AD_UKC129_MetaG_FD_184427 | JGI IMG/M metagenome (GOLD analysis project Ga0209508, IMG submission 184427) | Active sludge microbial communities of municipal wastewater-treating anaerobic digesters from Canada - AD_UKC129_MetaG (SPAdes) (version 2) | ecosystem: Engineered > Bioreactor > Anaerobic... | reverse complement strand
GGAGACGGTCTCGGAAGGCGAAGAGGAGATGGCACCAGAGGAGGAACCTCCGCCGGAACAGATGCCCGAGGAGTCTGATGAGGAGGGCCCCGGCATGGGACCCGGTCCTGGGGGAGACTTTGGCGGCGGTCCGGGCCAAGGTGGTCAGGGCGAGCGAGACCGCGGAGGTGACCGAAGCGGTGGTTGGGGTGGTCGCGGTGAGCGGGGTGGTGGTGATTTCGGCCGTCCAGGTCCCCGGCAGGGTGAAGGCCCATCGTCTGGTGGGTTCGGCCCAGGAGGTGGCCCAGGTGGCGGTTTTGGCGGAAACCGTGGGGGCGGTGGATTCGGCGGACCGGGTGGAGGGGATTTTGGCCCCGGCGGTGGTTTCGGTGGTGGACGGTCCGGCGGTGGGATGGGGCCTCCGGGTGGCTTTGTGCGTGGTGGTGGGGGACCGCCTGGCGGGGGCTTCGGTGGTGGATCTGGTGGGCCGACAGGAGGCAGGCCTTCCGGTGGTTTCACCCCTGGTGGCGGATTTGGCGGCTCAGGTGCCGGCGGAGGGCGGTCCGGCGGTGGGATGGGACCGCCTAGCGGGTTTGTCCCAGGAGGTGGCGGACCAAGCGGCGGTGGTTTTGGTGGCGGACCGATGGGAGGCGGACCATCCGGTGGTTTCACCCCTGGTGGTAGCTCTGGCGGGGCTTTTGGAGGAGGTCCGCGGCAATGACCAAGGCGTCCGTTTGGCAACGAATCGCGCTCCGGGCGGCTGAGGGCACGCCTGTGAGGAAGGTTGTTGCCAGCGGTGCTGGTCGCCCGTGGTTTTTCTGCGGAGTGTTCGCGACGCGACGGGGATGGCGGAAGGACCGCCGAGGCCAGAGGGGCATGATCCTTTTGGTGGTTCTCGTCACGGTGGCGATACTTTCCTTGGCCGCTCTTACCTTGAGCGACTTGATGTTGGCCGAACGTGAGGGGGTGAAGGTTGCCGTCCAGATCGCCCAGGCACGTGCTGCCGCTATGTCGGGCGTGGAGGCTGCTAGGTTTTTTGTCTCCATGGACGAGGAATGGCAAAACGACAACGGCGGTTGGTTTAACAACCCGTCGTGGTTTGCAGGAGTGGTTGTCCAGGAAGGGGCTGATCCCCGGGAAACCAGCCTATTTTCAATCATCGGGCCCGATTGGAGCGACTATGGGGCCTCGGCGATTCGCTATGGCCTGGAGAACGAATCGGCCAAGCTGAATATCAACAGTCTCCTTTTGGCCGACAAAACTGTGGAAAATGGTGGTCGCCAGTTGCTCATGGCTTTACCGGGGATGACGGAGGATATAGCGGATGCGATCCTCGATTGGCTTGATGCCGATGACGAACCGCGGGAATTTGGGGCCGAGCTGGAGTATTACACAACGCTTCCCACCCCTTACACGCCTAAGAATGGGCCACTGGAAACCATCGAGGAACTGCTGCTTGTACGTGGTGTGACGCCGGAGCTATTGTTTGGGGCCGATCGTAACCGCAATGGCGTCATCGATCCGGGAGAGACGATCCCCGAGGTCTTTGCCAATCTCAGCGCGGATGATCCCGTGGCGTACCGTGGGTGGTCGGCTTATTTGACGCTTTTCAGCATGGAACTGAACGTTCGCCCTGATGGTTCTCCCAAGATCGACATCAACCAGAGTGACCTGGAGAAACTGTACGACGAAATCGAGGCCGAATTTGGCCCGGAATTGGCGACGTTTATTGTGGCGTATCGCCAGAACGGGCCCTATACCGGAGAGGAACAAGGCGAACCCGTCCCCTTGAACGCAAGCCTCGATTTTTCCCGCCAGGCTAAGGTCAAGTTTGATACGGTTCTGGACCTCATCGGGGCCAAGGTCCGTGTGCAATTTGCCGGGGAGCAGGAGCCGCGGGTGTTGGATGCCGTCGTGCCGGAAGACCCGGTGGCGCTCCGAGTGATTTTGCCGGTGATCATGGCCAATTTGACGGCCACATCGAGTAAGGTCATCCCAGGTCGAATCAACATCAATTTGGCACCGCCGTCAATCCTTTACGGGATACCGAACCTAGATCCGGGTGTTGCGGATTTGATTCTTGAGGCTCGCCCTTCCGATCCCACGTTTATTGATGATGAGAATTATTATTATGAAACCTGGCTTCTCACGGAGGGGTTGGTGACTTTGGAAGAGATGAAGGCCTTAATGCCCTTTGTGACATGCGGCGGTAGTGTGTTTAAAGCCCAGGTCGTTGGATATTTTGCCGGGGGAGGGCCTAGCTGCCGGGTGGAGGCCATTTTTGATGCTACCGTTCGTCCGGCCCGGCTATTATTCTGGAGAGATATGAGCCATTTGGGTCGGGGATTTCAAGTAGATGTTTTGGGGACCCCCTCAAGTTCCTACGGCGGAGCGGTCATCCCAGGGGGGTCGGAAAGTGGGGCGACTTTACCGGGAAGTTGATAAGGTATGGCCTACTGGTTAGCTATTGAGTGGAATAACGAAGAATTGCGGGCCGTGGCGGCGGTGCGGCGGCGGGATCGTCTTGTTATCGAGCACGCCTTCGCCGTCCCCCTTACCGACGCCGTTCGCCCCTCCGACAACGGCTCCCCCGAATCGCGGGAACAGACTGCGGAGAATATCGGCAAACGCTTGGCGGCGGCCTTGGCTGCTCGGGGCATTCGCCGTCCGACCACCTTCGTGGCCATTAGCCGTTCCCTGGTCGAGCTCCGCCAAATGTCGGTTCCTCCCGTGTCCGACGAAGAGCTCCCTGATTTGGTCCGATTTCAGGCCCTCCGCGAGTTCACCCATGTTAATGAAGACTGGCTGATCGATTATCTCCTTCTTGACGAAGACCCCTCGCAGCCTCGAAATGCCTTGGTGGCAGCCCTCGCCCCGGAGCTGTTCCAGGATATCCAAAAGACATGCCAAATCGCCAAGGTCCAGCCTGAGCGGATTGTTCTCCGTCCTTGTGCGACCGCCAGTTTGGCCAATCGCTGCGTGCCGCCGAAGCCCGACGAGATTCGCCTCCTGGTCGATCTTTTGGGAGAGGAAGTCGATCTCTCCGTGGTTGTGGGGAACAAATTGGTCTTTATGCGGACTGCGCGGGTAACGGGCGATCCGCTAAAGGAGGCCGACGCGCTGGTGGTCCTTGTGGGCGAGATTCGGCGGACTATGATGGCCGCCCAAAATCAATTGGGCGGCGGTCGGGCCAACCATTTGGTCTTGTGCGGCCAAACACCGGCGTATCAAGCTTTGGGCCAAACACTACGAGAGCGTCTTGATATTGAGACGACCTGCTTTGATCCATTTTCCCATTTCGATTTGGGCCCGGAAGTAGCCGAGAGTTTGCCCGATCATCCAGGACGCTTTACCCCGCTGTTGGGTGTTCTGGCCGACGAACAGGAGAAGGTGGCTCCCGCGGTGGATTTCCTTCACCCGCACCGGCGTCCGGAACCGCCGTCACAGCGGAATCGTTATGCCCTGGCGGGGCTTGGGGGCCTTTTGATCGTCGTCTTGGCCGGCATGTATGGCTGGTTACAACTTCAGGAACTCGATAGCCGCATTGCAGGGCTGCGAAATCGTCAGGCGGTGCTCGATCGGCAGTTGAAACAGGCGGCGGAAACCCGCAAGTTAGCCGACGCCATTCAAGCCTGGAGCGGCGGGCACGTCAATTGGCTGGAAGAACTGCGGCGCCTTAATGAGAAGATTCCACCAGCCGAGGAGGTGATGCTCGGCAAATTGACGATGGCTTCGGGGGCACGCGGGGGTGAAATCAGCCTGGAAGGTTTCGCTGCCCGGAGCGAAAGCATCGAAAAAATGGAACAGGCCCTGGATGATCAACAGCACCGGGTGATCTCCAAGGGCAAAGCCGAGGACGATTCCCAAAAACCTTATAAACTTCGTTTTGGCACAACGGTGGTCATTGTTCCGCCGTCGTCGGCTTCAACATCGCGGCCTTCATCGCAGCGCCCAGCCACGGGCCCCGCCGCCTCTCGTACCACTCCGAACGCTCCACTTGCCGGGAGGTGACGCCATGAAACTCGGACGCCGAGAACAGATTATGATCTTGATTGTGGGCACCGTGGCGGCAATCGTCGTGGGGCAACTGATTTGGCGTTTGGTGGCCACGCCCTTCACAGCCCGCCAAAAGGCCCTGGCAACGCTCACCAGCAACGTCCATACGAGGGAACGGCAACTCAAGGAACTGGAAAAGGCCAAGCAAAAGCTCGAGGAGTGGCGTGCGCGCTCCCTTCCTGCCGACCCGGTGCTGGCCCGCCGCTTGTATCAAAACTGGTTGCTGGAATGTTCCCAAAAGGCCCAACTGGAAAACATTCAAGTCGATAGCGGGGAAGTCCGACGGGAACGGGATTTGTTTTATCGGCTTCCCTTTACGGTCCGTGCCCAAGGATCGCTGGAATCGTTGACACGGTTTTTGCATAGTTTTTATTCCCGGAACTATCTCCATGCCATTCAGCGGATCGCCGTCACTCCTTTAAAAGACGGCAAAAAGCTCGATCTGCTCTTCACCATCGAGGCGGCGGCTCTCGACGATGCGGTGGCCAAGGATAGTCTTCCCACCGGCGAGTTGGTCGAGGCAAAACTGGATGACGTGAAAGAATACACGAAAACGATTGTTGGACGGAACGTCTTTGTGGCCTACACACCGCCACCGCCGCGGGAACCACCTCGCACACCACCGCGGACACCGCCCCGGACCCCACCGCCGGAACCTCCGCCGCTTGATCCTATTCAGTTCGTCTATGTGAACGGCATTGTAGAAGTCAACGGCCAGCGGGAAGTGTGGCTCTATTCTCGCACCGAAGACAAGACGTTCAAGCTCACGGAAAACCAGACTTTCCAGGTGGGCAAGACCCAGGGACGGGTCCTCCGCATCGGTATTCGTGATGTGGAAGTGGAAATCAATGGGCAGACGCGAACGCTCACCCTCGGTGACAATCTTCTTGGAAAACCCATCTCCGCCACCGGGTGATCGGCTTTCTGGGAGCAATCGCCGCTCACGCCTCACCAAAGTGTCTTAGGGGATACCGACGTTGACGCACACTTAGCACGCACGGAAACCCGGCATGGTGTGAATCGGTCAGGCCGGTTGCTCTTACCGCGGCAAGAAGAGCCGGTGCCGGCTGCGGACCCTAGCCCCCACGGGCCAAATGACTATGATGAATTTGATACGGTTGCCGTGGCTTTTCGGATACTCTGGTCCCAACGAGAGTGTTCGGTACCGCCGAGGTCATGCCGCCCCGTCTTAACTGGACAGGCCCCCTGCCGCGAAGCAGCGCTTTTCGGATCGGTTGTGCCGGTTGGCAATCGCCCCGAAAAGGCTAACAGGGAAGGGAAAATTGGCGGAGGGCAAGTATCCGGGGTTACCACAACATGGAGGCGAAAGCGAAAGCCAATGCCCAATCGGCTGATTCATGAAAAGAGCCCGTACCTGCGACAGCACGCGAATAATCCCGTGGATTGGTATCCCTGGGGTGAGGAGGCCTTTCGGCGGGCAAAAGAACTGGATCGACCGATCTTCCTCTCCATCGGATATTCCGCCTGCCATTGGTGCCACGTTATGGAGAAGGAAAGCTTTGCCGATCCGGAAGTTGCGGCCGTCCTCAATCAGCACTTTGTGTCTATCAAAGTCGATCGAGAAGAACACCCGGCGGTCGATGCCCAGTACATGGAGGCTGTGCAGATCATTACGGGCCAAGGGGGCTGGCCGTTGTCGGTGTTCCTCACGCCCGACTTGCAACCGTTCTACGGCGGGACGTATTGGCCCCGGGAGGCACGATTTGGAATGCCCGGCTTTTTAGACGTCCTGCGGGCAATTGCCGATGCGTGGGAAAAGCGTCGGCATGAAGTCGTTGCGGAGGCGGACAAGGTCACTGTCCTATTGAGCGATATCTCGAATACCCTTCCCGGCAGGCACCTCGTATCTGAAGAGCATGTCCTTCAGAAGGCCGAGCAGGTTTTGGCGGAGGAATTCGATCCCCGCTGGGGCGGCTTTGGCGTCGCCCCAAAGTTTCCCCATCCCTCGGTAATTCGCTACCTCCTGACCCGTTTCGCATTCCAAGATTCCCAGATGGCTTTGACCATGGGGCTACGAACACTCGATGCCATGGCCGACGGGGGCATGTACGACCATGTGGGCGGTGGGTTCCATCGCTATTCTACCGACGCCATGTGGATGGTGCCCCATTTTGAAAAGATGTTGTATGACAACGCCCTCTTGGCCCGGGCGTATTTGGACGCCTGGCGATTGACACGGCGTGAGCGCTACGGCCAAATTGTCAACGAAACATTGGATTATCTTCTCCGTGATATGCACCATCCGGACGGCGGTTTCTATGCCTCGCAGGATGCCGATAGTGAGGGGCACGAGGGCCAGTTTTACCTTTGGACCTATGAAGAAATCCTGAATGTGCTGGGGCCTGCGGCGGAGCGCTTCGCCGAGTTTTACGACATCACGCGGGAGGGGTCATTTGAAGGCAAGAACATCCCCAACCGAATTCGCTCAGCCAATCGTTGGACTGCGCTCTCGGTAGGAGAGCGAGCTCAGCTCGAACAAGAGATGGCCGAGCTTCGCCAACGGCTTCGAGAAACGCGGCAGATGCGCACGCCACCGGACCACGATGACAAGATTGTCTTGGCGTGGAACGCGTTCGCGGCGGAGGTATTCCTCCTGGCAGGACGGGTGTTCGACGAGGAGCGTTATCTGACGGCAGGGACCATGGCCCTGGAGTTCCTTCTTTCGCACCTGCGGGATGAGCGCGGCATGTTTTGTCATTCGTGGTGCCAGGGGGTCCGGGGGACACCGGCCGTCCTCGAGGACGAAGCCGCCCTGGCCGTGGCCCTCATTACCGGTTATGAGACAATGGCCCGGCGGGATTGGCTGGAAATCGCTGTGACCCTTGTGGAAGACATGCGGGCACGTTTTCACGATGCCGCGACAGGGGTCTTCTTCATGACGCCGGCAGACCATCCCCACCTTTTGTGTCGTCGTTTAGACTACTTTGATAACCCTACACCTAGCGGGACGGCCCTGGCCGCCGAGGCCATGTTGCGATTGGGGCACCTTGGGGGGGAACCCTCCTATCTGGCGATTGCCGAAGGGGCTTTGCGTTCCCTTGCCGGTTGGATGCAAAAATCCCCGATCGCCGTTGGTCACGCCCTGTTTTTGAGACAAACAATGGTTCGCCCCTGGACGAGTTGGATGTTCGTCCTACCCTCAGGGGAGGTTGGCGCCGTCCATGAGGGAAAGGTGCCGCCCCCGGTGTCGCGCTGGTTATCCTCCTTAATGAGTGGGTATAACCCATCCATGATCGTGTCAATTAACTGGTTAGGGGATGGTAGTCCAAGTTCTGCCACAGACGGGCTACCCGGCACAAAGTCTCTTCCCGATCGCCCTGCCGTCAACGGTGAACCAACCCTCTACATCTGCCAAGGTGCAAGCTGTGGAGCGCCAATTGTGGGGGAACAACTGATCGAAAAGGTGGTACAGGACCATGTTTCGGACGCGTTGACGGCACGCAATTCCGACTAATAACCCCCAGATTTACGCCTTCCACCGTACTTTGCCAAGTCGATTGGGCGGCGTCCCCACCTTGACGATGTCAACCTTCCGCAAGAAAATTATTGATAGACTTTGCTGACCACAGTACCTGCCTGAGGATTTTTGAAATTCCGCAAACTTCAGTAATTGGGCGATCGGGCTTGCCGAGAATTTTTCGAAACTTCTTTGTTGGCCGGAGGTTTAAACTAATGGCCAGTGGAGGGGGTTAAAGGTCTGCAGCAAGACGATCCACCGCAATGTCAAATAGCACCACACATTTTATATTTTTATTTGACTGTGGTGTATTGTTACGGAACAGAGATTCTCGCTGTGGTTTTGGTCATTGACATTCGGCCCATTTCCCATGCGGAGGTCGATCTCGCTCGGGAAGCGGTTGGGTGAAATGCCATCAAGGTTGGGCTTTTGCGTGTAAGCTACGGAGGAACGCCCTATGTTAAATCTTCCCCCACTTGATGAACTTCAGCTCGCTATGCGTTTTGATGAATTGCGAAGACAATTGGCCGAAGATTATTATCGGCCATTGTACGGAAAGCCACTGGCATTTTGGGCGATCCCCTCTGATCGACGATTGCCGCGGGCTCTATTGAATTGGACCTTGCACCAGGTCATCACAAGTCAATTCACCGATTTAGCAGCCACGCCGGGTATTGGGAAGAAGAAGTTACAGGGGCTACTGATGCTATTGGAACGGGCCGCCCACACGGATCCTACGTCGCTCCCGGCGGAGACAACCGATCAGACATCCGTGGCAGAGGGGCGTGAAAAGTCGCCCTCGGAATACTTGATCCGGTGGCAAGATGTCTCTGAACTAATGTGGGCCGAATGGCGCGCGACCGTCCGCAAGCACGGACTGCACGATATTCCCCTCGGCCGACTTGCCCCGGCGCTTAATCGTATGACCCGGGTGCTTTGGAATATACCGCTGGGAGAGTTCCTCGACATGACCATTGAAGAGCTCCGGGAAGAGCGATCATATGGCGAGCGTCGGCTCTCTGCCCTTCTGGAGGTATTTGGATTGCTGCATCAAATCCTCAAGGATGTTGAGCCGCAATCATACCTGGCGTTTGAGCTAGCCCCGCGCCGCATTGCGGCCATGCAACAGTGGATCTTGCAGACTTGGCAATCCGGGAAAGTGCCGACCGAAGAGGAAATCAAGGAGAGATTTATCCTGCCGCTGTTGGAACAAACGCGACTCGACGCCAGCGAGCAAACCGTGATGATGGTCGAGCAGCGCCTGGGAATCAACGGGCCACCGGTGAGTGTGCGACAGTTGGGCCGGATCTTCAATTTGACGCGGGCCCGCATCTATCAACTCTTTGATGAACTGGCGGAAATCATGCGGGTTCGTTGGCCCCTTGGTCGTGCCTACACGCAATTGCTCCAGAGCTTCATCGTATATGAGTACAATCGCCGGGGGACCGGACCTGATATCAGTCAGCTGACCATGGCCATCGAGATATACTTCCCCAAGCCTGGCGAACGGCGCCAGATTGTGGCCGCCAAGGGAGGGCTGCCAGATCTCAGTCCGGGATTTGCCACGACGATGGCCGAGACATCCCCGACTGCCCATATTCCAGAGGAAATGGATGAGGACTGGTGATCGCCGGGCCAAGCGCCGGCCATCGTGAAACCTTTTTCCCAGACTTAGAGCCTATCCCGAAAAAGTCCCCCTCTCCCTTCGGGAGAGGGTTGGGGTGAGGGCAAGCGAACGTCAGAATCGTTTGAGAAAACCAGCAGCGATTCGAGTCACCCTCACCCCCGACCCCTCTCCCGCCGAACGGGCGAGGGAAGGTTATGGGATAGGCTCTTATTGAAAGGCCCAGGGTCGGGCCTCTTTTTTTTGGGAAAACACTCAAAAACGGACGGCGGTGCCGACTGAGCCATTTTTTCCATTTTCGTGGGTCCGTTTCTTTATCTGACATGTTACAATCGGCGCTGTTGGTCGCCTGCCCAGTCTTCTTCGGAGTTGACTACCTGCAAAAGGACGATCAAGGTGGCGGACCCAGGTCAACGCGGTTTTTCTCCGGTACAGCGCATCCTCGAACGTTATCTGCCTGTTTGGCTTGTCGTTTTGTGTACGGTGGCTTACTTTTGGCCAAGACTCAGCGGCGTGCCGGGAGACCCGTTTTTGGCGAGCAAGGGTTACCTGAAGCATATGATCGCCGTCACGATGTTCTTCATCGGTTCACTCTTGCGCCCAGAAGAACTGTTGGATGTCTTTCATCGCTGGCCGTTGGTCCTCTTCGGAACGTTGGTCCAATATTCGTCCATGCCGGCGTTGGCCTATCTTTTTGGACGACTGATGGGACTCGATGGGCCGTTTTTGATTGGCGTTCTCATGGTCGGTTGTGTTCCCGGGGCGATGGCCTCTAACGTCCTGACCCTTGTCGCCCGGGGGAATGTCAGTTACTCAGTCAGCCTCACCACGAGTGCCACGCTGCTTTCGCCCTTGGTCGTTCCCTTTGTGATGTGGCTGACGGTGGGACAATTTGCTGAGTTTCCCGTGGTGGGCACCGGCATCGAACTCCTTTTCATGGTGGTCTTGCCCGTGGGACTGGGATTCACGCTCTCCCAACTTTCGAGGCCTTGGCACAAGGTGGGCCAACGGTTGGGCTCAATTGTGGCCAATCTGGTGATCTTGTGGATTATCGCGGTTGTTGTGGCGGCCAATCGGGACACGCTTCAACAACTCACGGGACCCTTAGTGGGAGCGCTTTTGGGTATCAACGTCGGTGGATATCTGGCCGGCTTCTTGGCCGGTTGGTTGGTGCGGCTTCCGGTGCCGATGCGGCGGGCCTTAACACTGGAGATCGGAATGCAAAATGCCGGATTGGGGACGACACTGGTGCTGGCCCTCTTTCCCGACCAACCTCAAGCAGCCGTGCCCTGTGCCCTTTACACCTTTGGGTGTATGTTTACGGGAACACTTCTTGCGCGAACTATGGCGATGTTTCCCGCACCTGGCCAAGGGTCTCAGCCCGAAGCGGCATAACGTTTATGAGTGCCTGCTCATCGCCACGGAGTGTCGCGGTTCCAATCGAGGAGAATGCGACTGGAAGGTTCGGCTGTCCGCGGGTGGGCCACCTGGTTGAATTGGACGGCATTCGCGGGAGTGTCAACCGTTGGAACCGTTTGGCCACATGAGCACGGGGCCGTCACGCCGGGTGACGAAGGAACCGCGGAGGTCTGAGGGGAAGAGGCCATCGCCATTGGTCCGAGTGTGCCCTCCATCGCCTCGGGAAGCGGGGCGGGACGCCAACCGTTGACGTCCAATTCCACGCCGCCGGAGTAAATGGCCTGCGTCGCATCGGAACGCCCCTGAGAAGCTCGGGCCCCACCATCATATGAGGCCGCAATCACACCAGTACGCTCGGAGGCTGAGGCATTCCAAGCGGCTTGGGTAGCCGATCGTTGATAAACGGATTCGGCCGATGTTGAGGACGATTGGGGCGGGCGCCATTGATTCTCCAGCGAAGCGAGCACCGGCTGCTGGGGAGAACTGTCCATCGGGTTGGGCAGGGGGCGAAGTTGTGGGTAACCCTGGGCCACCCAGGTGACCCAACTCGTTTGCAAGTCGCTGAGGTCCTTGTAGGGGTACCATTGGCTCAAGGCAGCCTCCCATTGGTTGTCCTTAAGCCCGGTTTCTAGGAATTGGATGAACCGTCGATGCCCACCCTGTTGGATGAGGAACTCGGCCAGCGTATAGCCCTGGGCGTACAACGGCATGATGTCCCGGGGGTACTCCTCCATGGCGAACATCCGGCGGAAGGAGATACCGCGCCGCGTTTGCAGAAATTCGAGGAGCATTCGGCGATGCTTTTCGCGTTCACTGATATGCTCCACGGTGGTGGCGGCGCCTTCGTCGGCCCAACGGGGAAGCGGCTGGCGGAAATGACTGGCCAAGATCATGTGGGTAATCTCGTGCGGCAGAACGGAATCCAGCAGTCGTTCGCGGGAACCCTGAATGGTCATTTGCCAGCCGTAAACCTCGCCGCGATCGAAGACGAATGTCGTGGCTCCGCCCGCCCCAAGATTCGGCCCCACATGGACCGTAACGGGGCATGGTCGTGACCAGTCTGGGAGCGTTTTGCCAAGCCAAAGGCGGGCCAACTCCTTCCGGTAGTTCTCGGCGGCGTCGCCCAATTCTTTCGCCAACTGCGGATCGCCACAATGGATGACAAAATTGGGGGTGGGATAGCTCGCCCCACTCGTCAAAAGAAGGACGATAAGCCCTGCGGCAACGGGTCGAAAACGAGCGTCCATGCTGATTGCGACTTCCTTGTCTAGGTCGAGGGGTCATCATCCTTGGGAATTGAGACCCCTCACTATCGTTAACGGAAATACGCAGCCTTCACGCCGTGTAACTGAGGTCCGCGTCAATTTACCACGCCCGACAAAACCCGCAAAGCCCGATTTCTGGTTGAAACCCAAAATCCCGTAAAAATCGTTACCGAAGGAAAAATTTTCCAAAGGTTCGGTCGAGGGTGGTCGATAATCAATCGCGCCCAGGGGAGTGGTTTGTGTCCATGGAACAGTTGTGCAGGCAAGGGAGGCCGCACAGGTCAACCAGGTAAGCATGGAAGAGAGGTCGCGGATGCTTCGGCCCCAATTGCGTGTGTATTATGGTCCCCAGGAAGACGAACAGTTGGAGCAGTCCCCCCATTCTGGGGTGACTTCTGTTGTGAATGTTCCCCTTCGAGAAGTGCTCCCCCTTTTAGTTGACGCCGTCCGGTCAAAGCGAACGTGGTTGAAAGATTTTGAGAACGAAGAGATTACGCTTTCCCTCGATCTGTACGAGGTCCTGCTGGCTTACCAGCATTACCGCCGCCCATCAGCGTGATACCCACCAGCGAGGGGAAATAACCTCCACGAAGGATGGCAACAAGCCTTTCTACCGGCGAAGCCGGTAAAGAGGACAAACCCCATCACAAGATTGCGGTAGCCATTTTTATCGCCTGGACATGTTCCAATCCTTGTAGGGGCAACCCTTGTGGTTGCCCCAGCGTTTTTGCGCACGGCGCGCACCAAATGAAAGCGAAGTCGAGGAGCCGGCGGCAAGGATCTGACGCGCAGCCCGCCCCTAGGAATCTATGGGAAATGCATAAAGGGCGAAAACGTACCCCACCTCGCGGTGGGACTCAGGCTGTTTGCCTCGGCCACGAGAGTAGTGGGCCCCACCGAATCGCGCGGGCAAGGTCTGCCCCTTGTCAAAAACAGGGATATGGGCCAAGATGAGGGTTTTCGGTCGCGCTCGGGGATTGCGCCGATTAAGCCCGTCGTCCGAGAACTGTCATAACACCTGGGAGGCTGAATCTCTCGGTTCTGATGGTTGGCCATTGGCGGGCTGTCTCTTGAAATTGGTTTCGTATTACCTCCAGTCCGGACAACAGGTTGGGTGAGGAAAAGGAGAAAAGCACTATGCGGCGGCCATTTGTTGCCGGTAATTGGAAGATGAATATGGAACGCGCCTCAGCCGTAGCATTGGCCCGTGCCGTTGCCGACGGTGCACGTGCTTATCCGCAAGTGGATATTGCCGTCTGCCCGCCGTTTGTCTATCTGGAGGCCGTTGCCCAGGCCATCGCCGGAAGCCCGGTCGCCCTTGGTGCCCAAAACTTGTATCCCGAACCGAAGGGTGCGTTTACCGGTGAGATCAGCGGGCCGATGCTCAAGGACATGGGGTGTACGTTCGTCATTCTGGGCCACAGCGAGCGGCGTGCTATGGGCGAATCGAGCGAATTCGTGAATGAAAAGGTCTTCGCCGCTCTCGAGTGCGGCCTAAAGCCCATCATTTGCGTGGGGGAAACGCTCCGTCAAAGAAAGGAAGGCCGAACACTAACGGTAGTGCGCCGTCAGATTGATGGCAGTTTGTCGGGGCTGTCGGCCGAGCAGATGCGGCAATGTGTGATCGCTTACGAACCGGTATGGGC
>Ga0209508_1002170_pt1 | contig 13496 bp, 11 predicted proteins | sample AD_UKC129_MetaG_FD_184427 | JGI IMG/M metagenome (GOLD analysis project Ga0209508, IMG submission 184427) | Active sludge microbial communities of municipal wastewater-treating anaerobic digesters from Canada - AD_UKC129_MetaG (SPAdes) (version 2) | ecosystem: Engineered > Bioreactor > Anaerobic... | reverse complement strand
CAGTTCACGGTGACCTCTTAGTTATGTGTTTCGGGTTGTTATCAAGCACTCTGCTCATGTATGTGTCACGGAGGGTGCTAACAGAGACATCTGGGGACAATGACTGCGCTTGGCTATGGACCTTTTGGGCTGTTGATTTGTCTTTGATCCTTGTGGCTTTTGCTGTGGCAGGTAGGGTGGGCTCTCTAAAATTGACTGATATTGTGAACATGCAGTGGAGCAGTGTGCTAAGCAGTGGTAACCAGAGTTTTTGGAACTTTAAGGACTGGCTTCTTGGTAAGTTACCTTTTGCAGCTTCAGTAGGTGTTTTCGCCTTGGCGTTTGGGTTCACAGCTACCGGTAAACTAAAAGCAATAGAAGATATGGGAAATTCTCAAAAAGTCAGTGCTGGAAAATATGCTGGCATGGCACTGCTGACATGCTCTTTGAACATGGCTACGAGATTGGTCTTGTATTCCTTACTCTTTTTGGGGCCTGGTTCTGTTCTGATTACCACGCTTAAGGCACTCATGGTTTTTGTTCCTGCAGCTTTGATTGGAATACTCATTTCTTTTGTATCTTCTCCAAGACTCATTAGGTATTTTAGTACTTTGTTGGTGGTTGCCTCATTTGTAAGTCTGGTCTTATCATCCCTGTAGCCTAAGCATGCGAGGAGGTGAACTGCTGTTCTGCATTACGACGACACAAGAAAGACGCTAACTGGCATGCCAGAAAGCTACAAAGAATTCTTCAATTTGCTAATGGAAAAAGGAAGTCCAGACAATTGGTGGCTGTGCGTCAGTAGTCCGAAAGGTTTGGTAAAAGCACTGTCAGCATCGGAACTCAGTGGAGGTACAAACTGGAGGCAAAAATGTTGGAAGAGATGCGTGCCAAACCCAACATGGTTACTTCCTACGACGAAGGCATGCAGCGGTGGTATGAACAGATGAAAAGCGCCATCGTTAACGACATAACAAAGAAATTGAAGAAAAACATGCAGACCCTATAGAACTTCTAATGGCTTCAGAACAAACACTCCAGCACAGTGAGAAACTTGTTTGTATTGGCAGTCGTAGACGGAAGAAAGCATAGTGATCACTTCTTCAGCTATCAAGTAAAACTCCTCATCGTCCCATAAGGACCCGTAGAGGTTCCTATAGTTTACTAATTCACGACGGCTTTCAAAGGATATATCTCCTATGAGCGCTGTTCCCTGAGGCTCTAGTAGTGGAGCCACATTCAATAGGATTTCAATCTGTTTCTCCTCATTTACATGATGTAGTGCATAAGTGCTTATGACATAATCGTAATCATGTCTTTGCTCAAGTAAACTCTTAGGCAACCCCTTAGAGAAATCCCACTGGATGAAAGTCGCCTTTGGCATTTTTCCTTTGCCGCTCTTAGCATATTCGAAGAAAAATCCAGAGCTGTGATAGTGCTGCCGGCTTCGTAAAGCATGGAAGAGAGCACGCCCGTACCCACACCTAGGTCAAGTATTCTGGCATTTCCCTTCGGGTTTATTTCATCCCAAATAAACGAAAGTACTTTGCTGTAACCTGCAAAAGGGTACTCATTCCTTTGGTCAGATTCAAACACGTCTCTGTCGTACTTTTCGGCCCACCGATCAAACATGTTTCATTCAGGCGAATTCATTTTTCATCTAAATCTTCAAGATCAAGGCTAATAGGGCAGGGAAGGCGGTTGTTTCTCTGACCCAAACGCTGCTACAATGTGCATCACGCCTGCAATTAAGAGAGCAATGCCTGTCATCACGGGAAGCGACAATGCTGCTATGAAAGGGTTTAGTATAATGAGGAACCCCGCTACTAGCAGAAGTACGTTCAAGATTATGCTGGCGATGTACAACGTACTGCTTATAAGCTTATAGAACCCTGCTCTGGTAAGGCCTAGCACCCCGTCAATAAAGAACCAAATGCCAATGATGAATCCCAGAGCACTGACAGCAAAAGCAGGTCGTGCCAAGAGAATAATCCCTAAGATAATGGCTATTATTCCGTATATTAGGTTGGCAGTAGATTCTTTGTACTTGAAGAGAAAGACGACACCACTCACTAAAACAGCAACACCAACGAAAATCGCCAAGGTGGTCATGGTAGCTGCCGGATTGGTCAAAATCAGTACGCCCACGATGATCATCAAAATGCCAATCAACATGCTGGTCCAATCGAAACGCTGCTCCACTTTCAATCTCCTCCCCTCTATATGTGTGTATTTATGCTATTGATTATAGCAAATGGATTCCTGCATTCTGGCAGCTTTGGAGCATTTCCTGTGGCCAAACGCTAACCTGCACCTCGCCGATGTGCACTTTTCTAAGAAAAATCATACAAAGGCGCGATTGACCGATTCCTCCGCCGATGGTTAATGGCAGCTCACCACTGAGTAGTCTTTGATGGTATGGTAGGGTTTTCTTATGAAGTTCGCCTTTGAGCTCCAGCTGTTCCAGCAGGGATTTTGGATCTACTCTTATGCCCATGGAAGAAAGCTCCACTGCTTGATCTAAAAGGGGATAATGCACGATGATGTCGCCGTTTAGACCGTGATAGCCGTTTTCTGTCATGGTGATCCAATCATCGTAATCTGCCGCTCTTCCGTCATGTGGAGCTCCATCCTGGAGAGGATAACCAATGCCTATGATGAAGACGGCTCCGAACGTTCTTGCTGCAGCATCTTCTCTTTCTTTAGGAGAAAGGTCAGGGTACATCCTTTGAAGTTCCTCACTGTGAACGAAATGAATCCTTGAAGGCAAAAAAGGCTTGGGCAAACTCGGGAACTGCCTACAAATTTCCCGCTCAGTATCTCTAATTATCTTGTAAATTTTCCTGACTACTTGCTTCAAGAATGCTAAATTCCTGTTTGCTTCTGTGATCACCATTTCCCAGTCCCACTGATCTACGTAGAACGAATGAAGGTTGTCCACTAATTCATCGGGCCTTATGGCGTTCATATCAGTGTAAATTCCTTCGCCGGGTAAGAACCCATACCGGTGCAAGGCTTCTCTTTTCCATTTCGCCAAGGATTGAACAATCTCCACTTGGTTTCCATTTTTTGTTCTAAAGCTGACAGGCTTCTCCACACCGCTGAGGTTGTCGTTTAGCCCCGTGTTGGCATTAACGATGAGGGGAGCTGATATTCTTTGCAAACTGAGTGCTTTGCCTAATTTCTTTTGGAACGAATCCTTTATTATTTTTATAGCTGCTTCTGTTTCTCTGATGTCGAGGTAGGGCAAGTACGCTTTTGGCAGCTTCAGTCTGATGTTGCTGGTTTGTGTTTCTACTCCTGTTTGCAAAATGCATCAGCACCCCTTTCTCTCATGCAGAATTTTTCGTATGAAGGCAATTATAGTGGCTTTGTGGCACAAGTTGAAGAACTAAAACGAAGTGTTAATTAACATCGAGTTAAGCCAATTCGTGAAAAGAAAGGAGGAGCTCCTTTGCTCCTCCGCTAAAGATGTTTATGGTCTGTGTCTGCTAAGTTAGAACTGCTTTGCTAACTGCTCGGCTTCCTTCATAGCGTCAGAAACACGCTTCTCCACATCTTCGCCTATGATGTCCAGGCGCTGGGCAGCTATTAAAGAAACATCTTCTACACCAAAGAACCTGAACATGGTGGTAACGTACTTACTTGCGAAATCCCATTGGTCAAAGGGAGGAGTAAGGTATTCTCCACCAGTGGTCATTATGACTACTGCTTTTTTGTTCTTAAGTAAACCAACGGCACCGTTTTCCGTGTATTTGAACGTAATACCTGTTACTGTGATGTAGTCGAAATATGCTTTTAGTATGGCTGGGATGCTTAAGTTCCACATCGGGGTTGCGATTACGTACTTATCTGCTTCTGCAAACTGATACGTGTACTTGAGTACTGGGTGATCCTTCAAATTGGATTTGTCTTTAGACATTATGGTGTCAATTTCTTCTTTTGATAGGAAATGTATGCCCTCCTTGTACAAGTCCAATTCGATTATTTCGTCTTCCGGGTGAGCTTTTTTGTATTCACTGATAAAATGTTCTGAAATCCTAAATGTACGAGATTCCTCATCACTCTTTGGATTAGCTTTTACGTACAACACCTTTGCCATGTTTCTCTCTACCTCCTCGTAGATCTTATAAGCGTTATCTGTTTCACGATATTAATTATAGCCGTTCCATGTAACAACTATTCACACATTAGAACACGTAGTGATAAGATCCATTTAATGTTGAAAGAAAAGCGTTCCAAAGCGGCAATAAGAATGTACTGTACTGACAAACAGCACCCAGGTTCGTTAACAAATAAGCGTATTAACACAAATTGAATGTTTCAAATGTTTCTACAGCCATTTTCTACTTCTAAGGAAAAGTGCCATAGCGATTACGGAAACAACCATGAGTGTTAGCGCCCAAGCGTAGCCGTATGTCCAATGAAATTCGGGCATATCGAAATTCATACCGTAGATACCAGTAATCACGGTGAGCGGCATCATTATGGTAGTTATAGCTGTTAGCACCTTCATGACATTGTTCATGTTGTTTGAAACACTCGATAGATAAGCGTCCATAGAAGTAAATACCATGTCATGGTACATGTCAATCATGTCCAGAAGATGCATCAGGTGGTCATAGAGGTCCATGAGGTACATTCTGTTTTCCTCAGAAGATTGCATGGAATCGTGTCGAAGCATCAAACTAAGCACGTCCAAGTTGTTGGATACACTTTTTCTCACTTGGTTTATAACTTGCCTCAATCTAAAAATCTCATTTAGCACTTGTTGGTTGGGTCGCTGAAATATCCATTCTTCGATTGTTTTCAGCTTATTGTCAATCTTATCAAGTATGGGGAAGTAGTTTGCGATAAGTCCATCAAGCAGGTTGTAAAGCAAGAAACCGACCCCCCTATTTAGTAATTCGGACTCGCTTTTAATAGTGTTTAAGGTATCTTCTACGAAATTGGCATCTTTTTGATGTACTGTGACCAAGTAGTTTTTAGAGACGAATGCTGAAAACTGCGATAGTTTAACAACACTTCCTTTGTTTGATGCGGCAGTTGCTTCCATTAAGAGGAACGAGTAGTTTCCGTAGCTGTAGAACTTTGGTCTTTCTCCTTCCTTCATGGCGCTCTCTACGGCTATTGTGTGAAAGTGAAACCCTTCTTCAAGTAAGTTCGCTTCCTCTTGACTGGGTTTTGTCAAATCCACCCAAATTGTTTTTTGCGTGTCACTTATGGCAGAAAGTATTTGTTTTGGGTCCGTTATTTCCTTTAGCTGTTGAGTTTGGTTGTCGTAAGTGAAGCCTCTCACCACGGTATTACCCCCTTCTTTGTGAGTGTGATATTGTCTATTTTAGCTGCCTGAGATTCTCCTTTTGCTTTTTTCAATTCTTCACTATAAGGAACACGCCTTGAGCAATTTATCAAGCGAAAGTCTTGCGATGGTTGAATGTCGGTTGCATGATTCTCGTGTTTGTGATGTAGAATCGGTATTCTCTCCAGACGAGAGAGCTTAGAGCCCATATTCAACTTCTGTGCCCTTGACCACAGCTGTTAAAAGTATGCGCTAAAGTCTTCGACGTATTCAGGGAAACATGTGGGCTAGCTAAGCGGGTAGACCGTACTAAAGCGCTCATAAGTATCGTGCGCGATATGGTAAAGGATGAATGGTTTGAACTGAGTAAAAGGTGCCAATTCTTTGTCTGCTGAATAGAGAACGAATTCTGAATTCGGAGCAACGGGGGCTTGTAATTGGTTTCTCTCACAGGCTGACATACTCTTCTTGTCCTTCCCACCAGATGGAAAAGGGGAAAAATATATTATGTCGCATCAGTACGCCATCATGTACACCTGCTGCATCGCTCCTTTTGAATTTCAAATTGCAAGCTTACCGCTTACCATTTAGGTATGTACTCACGTAAAACCATATGGAGGAAGAGGTGGAATAATGAGCAAACTGTTTACACCATTTCAGATTAAAGGTCTCAGCTTAAAGAATCGGATCGGTATGTCTCCCATGTGCATGTACTGCGCCGGCAACGATGGCTTGGCTACTGATTGGCACTTTGTCCACTACACATCAAGAGCCGTGGGGGGTGTTGGTCTCATTCTGCAAGAAGCCACCGCAGTGGAGAAAAGAGGACGTATAACTGCGAATGATCTTGGGCTTTGGGACGACAGCCAGATTGCTCCGTTGAAACGGATCGTGGATTTCGTACACAGAACGGGATGCAAAATAGGTGTTCAGCTGGGACATGCAGGAAGAAAGTGCGAAGTGGAAGGAGAGCACATTGTCGCTCCGTCTTCCATACGTTGGAGTGATAGTTACCCGGTGCCTGAGGAGCTCACAAAAGTGCAGATAAGAGAAATCGTTCAAGCTTTTGCCGATGCAGCCAAAAGGGCAGTTGAAGCAGGTTTCGACACCGTTGAGGTGCACGCTGCTCACGGATACCTCATTCACGAGTTTTTATCTCCTTTGTCCAACAAGAGAACGGATGAATACGGTGGCGCATTAGAAAACAGGGTAAGGTTTCTCAGAGAGGTGTTAGAAGCAGTGAAAAGCAGTATTGCCGAGGATATGCCCATTTTCATGCGTGTTTCCGCTACTGATTATGTGGACGGTGGCTTGGATATTGAGCAGACCGTTGCCATAGTAAAGTCTGTAAAAGATTTGGTTGATGTGGTGGATTGTAGCTCAGGCGGTCTCTTGTCTCCACGTATCGACCTTTATCCAGGTTATCAAATTGGTTTTGCCGAAGCGGTGAAGAAAGGTGCAGGCGTAGCCACTGCTGCAGTGGGTCTAATAGCATCTCCTGACATGGCTGAAGAGATTGTAGGCAATGAAAGAGCAGACCTGGTTTTGTTAGGAAGAGTGCTATTAAGGCAGCCATATTGGCCGTTATATGCCGCACATGAACTGAAAGCAGATGTGGAGTATCCAAAACAGTATGAGCGTGGTAGGTACCGTTAGAAGCATGCTCAGAAAGGAAGAAGGTGAGTAAGGTGCGTGAAACTGAGCTGCAACCTCATATCAGGTTGGGCAGAAATCACTCAGCTGATTATGCTCTTTTACCGGGCGATCCTGGCAGAGTAGAGCGTATCGCAGCATTCCTTGAGAATGTTGATGAGCTTGCCCATAATAGAGAATTTTGGAGCGTAAGGGGTACATATAAAGGCGTTACAGTGCTTGCCGTTTCCACTGGCATTGGTGGACCATCAGCTGCCATTGCCGTAGAGGAATTGAGTAGAATCGGCGTAAAAACCATGATCCGCATAGGTAGTTGTGGAGCCCTGCAAAGAGGCGTTAAAGTAGGCGAACTCATCATTGCTCAGGGAGCTGTTCGTGACGAAGGTACGTCGTGTACCTATATGGATCTTTCCTATCCAGCTGTTCCTGATTACAGTGTCATGCTTACCATTCTTGAATGTGCTAAGAAACTGGAGTATACGCATTACTGTGGCATCATAAGAAGCCACGACAGCTTCTACACTGACCGAGAAGAAGAAATTGATGATTACTGGAGCCAAAGGGGCGTGCTTGGCGCCGACATGGAAACGGCTGCTCTTTTCGTAGTAGGCCGACTGCGTGGTGTAAAGACTGGTTCCATTTTGAATGTTGTTACGGAGTTAGAGGCACCACTGGAGGAAAGTATAAACCAGTACGTGAGTGGCGAAAGAATGGCTGCCTTGGGAGAAGAAAGGGAAATAAAACTGGGTTTGGAGACATTTGTCATGCTTAAGCACCACAAGTGTTCTTTCTCACCGCGCGTAGATGGGAAAGGAGATAGCTAAACATGGGCGATGTTCTCACTGTGTCAAACCTAACTAAGGTTTACCCAAACGGCAAGAAGGCGAACGACGGTATTAACTTGAGCGTTGGAGAAGCAGAAATAGTGGGTATTATTGGCCCAAATGGCGCTGGGAAAACTACCCTCATAAGGCAGGTATTGGGGTTGCTTAAGCCAACGGAAGGGCAAATAACACTATTTGGCAAGGATGTAACCAAGAATCCTTTGGCTGCAAAGGGCCAAGTTGGATACGAGCCCCAATATCCATTGTTTTTCCCGTCACTGACGTTGGAGGAAGAAATTGGTTTTGCCTTAAGGTTTAAAGGCTATAAGGGAGAGACCTACAAGAAGAAACTAGACGAAATAATTGAATTATTAAATTTAGGAGATGTTAGGAACTATTTCGGCTACCAGCTTTCTCCTGGGATGTTGAAATTATCATTGCTTGCCGTGGCGCTCGCTCAGGGCGGAAGTTTCCTCATATTAGATGAACCTACATCCATGGTGGACATTGTTACGAAGATGCACATTTGGGACACATTGGCAGTGCTGAGCGAGGAACAATCCATTCTGATTGCGAGCCATGACATGAATGAAGTGAAGCGTTTATGTAACCGCATTTACGTTTTGGTAGACGGAAAGGTTGTGGCAGAGGGTTCGACTGAAGAGATCTCACACATGTTGAAGCTGCCGTGTACCATGAAGCTAATGGTCTCCGATGTGCAAGGAGCGAAGAGCTTCCTTGAAAAACGGCAGAGTCAATTTGTCATGGAAAACTCGGTGCTGGACATATCTGTTGATAACCTCAACGCTGCAATTGAGCTGATAACCGAGATTAATCGTGCGTTTTCGATTACCTACATAGAACTGGAAGCTCCGTCTTTTGACAAGGCGGTAATCGAGTTGATGAGTGATAACCATGGATAAAATCATTACTGGCATCGAAATGCAATTCAAAACGTTAAGGATTTATTTTCTCCAGCTTTTTATAGCAGTCTTCGTGGTGCCTTTTTCTTATGCTTTTGTAGTTCTACTCTCCACCGCGGCACAGGATATGTCAATAAGTTACCTACTTTCCGGCTATGTTGTTTCTACTCTCATCAGCACATTCTTGGGCATGCTTGCTCTCAGTATAACCAATCTGAGGCAGAAAGAAGTACTGGAGCTTTATTCCACGTATGCCATAACTTTTCCACAAGTTGTTATTAGTATTTGTCTTACTTACGTCCTTATAGTATTGCCCATTATTGTGGTTGTTTTACCGTTCGTGCTCATGCATGCAGTCAGCGCGAGTGTTCTGATGGTTCTCTTGGGCATCATTGTTTCCATATTCTTTTTACTATGTTTATCAGTCTACCTTGGCTTGAGCTTAAAGAACCTCTTCATTGCTAATGGCATCCTGCAGTTGCTTTCCTGGATCCTCATCCTGTTTTCACCTATTTATTACAATTTCGAAACGCTAAACTCCACATTCAAGTACGCACTGCTGGTAAATCCGGTAACCCACCTACTGAACATAGTTCGTATTCCTCTGGGATTTGCTCCCATGATAAGCATGTGGATCTCCTATGTTTATGTTGGTTCGCTTACCATTTTGATGCTATCTTACATTTCAAAGCGGGTGAGAAGCACATACATTTTGGAGAAAATCTTCTGAGAATAGAGTGCTCCCTGGTTGAGTATGAAATGATCAAGGGGGCGGCCAAATGGCGTCCCCCTTGCTCATCTAAAAGATCCCTTTTGTGGTTAGTCTATCAGATTTGCCTCGTATGTTATTCTTACGATCTTTGTCTCAGGTATCCACTCAACATTGCACCCCAAAGATTCTGCAACAAACCTCAAAGGAACCATGGTTCTGCTGTTTGTGATTTCTGGTACCACGTTTGGGTTAGATGGGTCGATCATTACTTCTTGGCCGTTGACTTTAGCTTTGTTTTTGCCTATCCACAGGTTTATGGACTTCCCTTCATAGATTATATCCACGCGCCGATCAGCTGGGTCCCATTTAACTTGCCCGCCCATGGCTTCCACAACAGCTCTTATGGGAAGTAAAGTACGGCTATTCTTTATAATTGGTGGTGCATCCAAGGTTTTAGTTTGATTATTCACTTTGAACTGCTGTTTTCCGACCTGAAGTTCAATAAGATTGAGTGGTACCAACTGAATGGTTACGAGTTTCCAAGTTTCCACTTCTACGTCATCCAAAACTTTTCTACGCGCGATTACTGTGACGTTGTTCATCTGTGTTGTTAGTGGGATGTTTGCTTTGAACTTTCCACTACTGTCTACCGGGACGCTTTCTCCGTTTACTTCGACCAAGTTGCCGGTCTCGGTCTTTCCGCTCAGAACGAATACAGGGTCTGGTTCGAATACGTACTTGGTAACAGTGTATTCTTCAGGAATATCCAGTATTAGAGTTGGAGGAGTTGTATCTGGACTGTTTTTTACCTGAATGTAGCCTGACGCCGTATCCACGTTTATGTTCACGTACTGCTGTTCTTTTACCGATACGCCAAGATCAGAAGCACTTACAACATATTTGTATTTTCCATCCTTCACAGGGAAGCCATCCTCGCCTAAGCCGTTCCAGGCGGTTTTGTAATGTCCTATTAAAAGTCCTGTCTCGGAATAGAGGGTAGTCACCGTGGCACTGTTTTCATCAAATATGGACACTTCGACCAATGAAACCATGTCCATCAAATATCCCTGTGGAATTGTGGTAGGAGTGTCCAAAAGCATGGCTGGACCATCAATAGAGCCAACCATCAATGTAAAATCAATTGTCACGGTTCGCTGCTCAGGGTTACTGAAGTCAAGAACATTAGAAGATGCTCTGACGTTGGCAAGCTTTGATGGCCTAGTTTCAGTAACAGGGAACCACCAAGCTGATGGATCATTCCAAATAAGCACAGGCACATGTGCCTGTGTTTCTCCGTTACTCAGCCAGATTAAGCCTTCGTGTGGTCCTTTTGAGAGTCTAGTTAGCTCCGCTGAAGGGATCAATGTTACTGTGGCTGAGCCCCCCTTTGGTATGATCAAAGTGTTTTGGGAAAGTGATAGTTTAAGTCCGTCGTTTGCACCCAGTTCGAAATTGCCCAATGTGAGTTCTGCTGATGCTGTGAGAGTCTGTGTAGTGCCACTAACATTGTTTACGATCAAAGTCACAGGTTTTAGCCCTGTTGCTGTCATTGATATGGAGTAAGGCTCTACTAAAAAGCTTGTTTTCAAGGCTCTTAAAGCATCTACGCGGCCAGAACCTTGCAGGAGTAATGATTGAGGCTCTTCGTTGACATAATTATAGAAAACAGTGGCTGTGTTTATGAGCGACGCTCTTACATCTTCTGTTGACCAATCTGGATGACCTTGCTTTATGAGTGCGGCTATTCCTGAAACCAACGGCGCTGAGAAGGAAGTTCCCTCCTCATAAACATATTTGCTTCCAGTGGCTGTGTTGAAGGTATAGGCAGGAGCTATTAAATCTGGTTTGAGACGGAAATCTACTGACGGACCCATGGAAGAAAAGGGTGCAACTCTTGTTACGAACATATCTGCGGACACAGAACCTCCCACGGTGATCACATTCGGTTCCGTAAAAGTTGTTAGCATGGGTGCTGAATAACCTTTGGGACACAGGTCTGGTGAAAAAGGATCGTCGCAATAAACAGCTGATCCTGAATTTCCCGATGCAGCCACAACGATTATGTTCAGGGTTTCCAGGTTTTCTATCATTTCCTTCCCGTAATTGGTCTTTAGTCTGGTCTCATCGGTCAAAGATAGGTTTATTATGTCTGCACCATCTTTAGCTGCTTGATCTATGGCTGGGTAAATGTTTTCAGGGGCTAAAAGCACGTCACTAGTTGCCGTTGTGGTTGTCAATGTGGGCAACACTTTGTAAGCCAATAGTTTTGCCTTAGGTGCAGTGCCCTTTAGTCGACCATCGGCGGCAATTGTACCTGCTACTAACGTTCCGTGCCCTAACTGATCCATGGGGTCATTATCGTCATCACCAAAATCGTAACCTCCAATGACCTTGCAAGAAGGTCCCAAACAGCCACCTAAATCCGGGTGAGTGTAGTCCACACCAGTATCAATGACTGCGATGACAATGTCGCTTCCCTCAATGGGATTGGCTTTTGCATCCTTCATCTGCCATACGTCTGTTACATGAAGTCCCGTGAGGATTTTTTCGTTCATGTGTACAAGTACTAAATCTTCAGAGCCTGCAGTGGGAGTTTCGGCTACTATGGCACTTATTTCGGGCATAGGCCCCACAGGTACGGGATACACCGCTTTTATTTCTTTAATGTCAGCAATTTTGCTTAAATCTGTACCTCTGGCTTTCATAATAAATCCATTCAGTGTCCAGGTAAGGTTATGTCCTATTTCCGCATCAGGTGATATTTGCTTGATCTTATTAGCCACCGCGCTTTGCGTCACTATGAGTTTGTTCTCATAAGAAGAACTATTGGAATCAGATTTAATGATCTCTGCATCCAACTTGTCAGTTCCAGTTCTGTTTTTAACATGTTCTACGACTGGTTCATCTCTTAGAACAACCATGATGCTCTGAAATGCGGTCGAGGTTAGAGTCTGTTCACCAAACTCCAGAGACAGTTTGGAAACCGCGTTTGTTTTCGCGGGTAGTACTACTAATGAGCATGCAAGTACCATAATGAGTAGCGAAGCTAAACCCTTCTTAATAGGTAATTTCATCCCCCTTTACCTCCCTTTCTTTATGTCCTTTATGAGTGCATTTTACACCCCTAAAACCGGTGAAGGGGTTTTTAGGCAATAACAATAAGGGAGAGGAAAGCCCTCTCCCTTCTTTCACCAAGAATAGTAATGAGCTGTCAAGTTAGTCTTGATAAGTTATCTTAATTGTCTTTGTTTGCTCAATCCATTCCACTTGACAACCTAAAGACTCTGCTACAAACCTTAAAGGAAGCATGGTGCGTCCATTGATTATTTCTGGGACTACATTAGGGTTATCAGGATCTATCATTACTTCTTTGCCATTAACCTTTGCTGTGTTCTTACCTATCCATAAAGTAACAGTTTTACCTCTGTATTCTATGTCTACACGTCTTTCTTCGGCATTCCAATCAACTTGTCCACCCATAGCTTCTACGACAGCCCTTATGGGAAGCAAAGTTCTGCTGTTTTTAATCACAGGTGGGCTGTCTAAAAGCATAGCTTGATTGTTCAGCTTAAATATAGGGTTGCCTATCTGCAGTTCTATAACATTAAGTGGCGCAGGCTGTGTAGTTGGCGTTATTGGTACAGGTTGAGGTTCAGGTCTAGGTGGCTGAGGTTGAGACATCTCTCCGTAATGTATTGGCTGGAAAAGAGGAGTTGGTTGATCAGGTTGAAGCTGTATTATTGTGGAAGTACGTGGAGGCGGTTCACCATATCCTTGTACTATTGGTGGTTTTATCGGGGCAAAAGCGCTGTCAATAAACTCTAAAGTATGTTGGATTGTGATCTTTCCAGAGCCATCAACAGTTAAAGTTCCTATTGCTTCTGCGCTTGTATAAAATGCATCGTAATAATCAGGTGCAGATATGACATATCTGTAAGTTCCAGCAGGCACGGGTTGACCTTTATTGTCCTTGCCGTTCCATACAGTCTGGTAGTGTCCTATCAACAAATGTTCTTGATTAAATACTGTTGCAACGGTGGCCCCACTTTGATTAAGTATGTCTATGCGTACTTTGTCAGCGTAGATGCCTAAAGAAGGTTCTG